>MDTB01118658.1_pt1 | contig 42077 bp, 42 predicted proteins | sample 811161 | NCBI WGS metagenome assembly MDTB01 (sample SAMN05326650, study PRJNA326480) | marine metagenome | isolation source: seawater | place: Mediterranean Sea | collected 2009 | reverse complement strand
GAATATAGATTTTAAAAGATTTACTAATTTTCATATTAATTTAAATTAAAATTAACATAGTAAAATGAAAAATAAAAATAAAACAGTGTGGTCAAAAAGGCTTAAAGGCAAAAACTCTAAATCTTTTCAGAGAATAGGGGCATCTATCAACGTAGATAAGAGACTCTATAAACAGGATATTTTTGCTTCAATAATACACACGCAAATGCTGATTAAACAAAAAATTATTCCTTCGACTCAGGGTAAAAAAATTATTAATGGGTTAAAGAAAATTAGGCATCAAATTAGTAAGGGTAAATTCGTTTTTAAAGAAGGATTAGAAGACATACATTTAAACATTGAAAAAAAGTTATTTGATTTAATTGGTCCCGCAGCTGGATATATGCACACTGCCAGATCAAGAAATGACCAAGTTGTAACAGATTTTAAATTGTGGGTTAAAGACTCTACAAAAGATATTTTAAAAAATATTTCTATTTTAATGAAAGCTTTAATTAAAAAAGCCGAAAAAAATATCAATACTGTGATGCCTGGATTCACACATTTAAAAAATGCTCAACCGGTATCATTTGCTCATTATCTTCTAGCATATTATGAAATGCTTAAAAGAGATAAAAAAAGATATGAAAATAACTTAATACTTTTAAATGAATCGCCTTTAGGTTCTGCCGCTTTGTCTGGTACTTCTCATATAATAGACAGAAATTATACTTCTAAAAGACTTGGTTTTAAAAAACCCACAGATAACTCTATCGACTCAGTTTCTGATAGAGACTTCGCGATCGATTTTTTATTTTCAAGTTCAGTATGTGCTATGCATTTGTCAAGATTAGCCGAAGATTTAATTATTTTTAATTCGGATGCATATAATTTAATTATTTTTAAAGACGATGTGCTTACAGGATCCTCAATTATGCCCCAAAAAAAGAATCCAGACTCAGCTGAAATAATAAGAGGAAGAGTTTCAGTAAATTATGGAAAATTAAACTCTATGTTAACAATAATGAAAGGGTTACCAATGTCTTACTTCAAAGATTTGCAAGATGACAAGGCTTTGGTATTTGATAGTTATGATACGATTAAAGATACTTTGATTTTAGCTAATGAGTTAATAAATAGTTTAGTTCCTTCAAAAGTAAAAATGCTTAAAATGGCAAATGAGGGTTTCACTACAGCAACTGATTTTGCAGATTACTTGGTTAAAGAAAAGAAAGTAAGTTTTAGAGACTCTTATAATATTTCTTCAAAACTTGTTAATTATTCAGACAAAAAAAATAAAACTTTAGATCAAATTTCACTAAATGAATTGAAAAAGTTTCATAAAGATTTAGATAAAAATGTTTTAAAAGTATTTGATGTAAAAAACTCAATGAATTCAAAAAAATCTTATGGAGGTACATCTGCTATGAATGTTAAAAAAATGATAAATAAATATAAAAGGGAGATAAAATGAAATTATTTTTTTTAATACTTATAAGTTTTATATTTTTAGTAAGTTGTGGGGTTAAATCAAAACCAGAATATCAAGGTAAAGTAAATCAAATAAGCAGAATTATTTTATAAAAAATGTCTAATTTTAGATATATAGGTCAAAAACTATTCGTCGAAAAACTTTCGATAAATAAAATTATAAAAAATAATAAAACACCTTTTTACCTTTATTCTGAAAATCAAATAAAAGAAAATTATTTAAATTTTGCAAAAAGCTTCAAACGTGTGAAGCCAATAATCTGTTTTGCGACTAAATCTAATACTAACTTGGCTATACTAAAAACTCTAGGAAAATTAGGATCTGGAGCAGATGTTGTTTCAGGTGGTGAGCTTTTGAAAGCAATAAAAGCTGGCATCAAACCAAGCAAAATCGTTTTTTCTGGAGTAGGAAAATCTGAAGAAGAATTGAAACTAGCAATCAGTAAAAAAATTTTATTAATTAATGTTGAGTCTGAAAGTGAAGCAAAATTAATTAATAAACTTGCTCAAAAAATTAATAAGAAAATATCAATAGGATTTAGACTAAATCCAAACATTGATGCTAAAACGCATAAAAAAATATCTACAGGAAAAGCTGAAAATAAATTTGGAATATCAATTAAAAATTTCACTAAATTTTATAAAAAAGTAAATGAATTTAAAAACTTAAAAGTTGAAGCTATTAGTGTTCATATAGGAAGCCAAATATTATCTGACGTTCCGTATAAAAAGACTCTCGGTGTGCTAAAAAAAATAATAAAAGATTTAAATATCAAACTTAAATATGTTGATCTTGGTGGTGGTTTTGGGATTAATTACAATAAAAAAGAAAAAAAAATAAATTTAAAAAATTATGCAAAACTTGTGAATAATTTAAAAAAAGAGTTAGAGTGTGAAATAATATTTGAACCAGGTAGATCATTGGTTGGTAATGCGGGAACACTGATTAGTAAAATTCTATACATTAAAAAAGGACATAAAAAAGATTTTGTAATATTAGATGCCGGTATGAATGATTTTATGAGACCAGCGTTATATGACGCTGTTCATACTATTGTTCCAGTTGAAAAAAAAATGAAAATAAATAAAACTGCTTTAGAATTTGTTGGTCCAATTTGTGAAACTACATGTAAATTCGCTACATATAAAGTATACCAAAAATTATCAGAAAATGAATTTGTTGCTATAAATGATGTGGGAGCTTATGGGGCTTCTCTTTCCTCTAATTATAATACAAAACCATTAATCGCTGAGATTTTAGTGAATAAAAATAAATATAAAATTATTAAGAAGAAACAAAATTTATTAGAATTAATAAAATCTTAATGCAATTTATTAAATCTCTTATTTTTAATATACTTTTATATTTTGGAATAATATTAGTTTTCATATTAGCTATTCCAACTCTTTTGTTGCCTAGTAAGTTTACTTTATTTTGTGGTAAATTTTTAGCTTACTATATTACTACAATTTTAAGATTAATTTTAAATACTAGAATTGTTTACCATGGGCTTGAAAATTTAAAAAAAGTTGATAAATTTTTTATTGCTTCAGCTCATCAATCAATGTTTGAAACATTTGTTCTTCAACTGCCGCTTAGATTTCCAATATTTATTCTTAAAAAAGAACTTTTAAAAATACCTTTATTTGGATGGTACCTTAAAAAAATTGGATCAATCGAAATAGTAAGAGAGACAACAACTAAAGAAAATTTAAATTTTTTTGATAAAATAAAAAAAACTGTTGAAAATAGTGGCAGACCGTTGTTAATTTTTCCCCAGGGAACAAGGGTAAAATTTGGAGAAAAAATACCATTTAAAAAAGGTGTTGGAAAAATTTATGATACGCTAAAATTACCTTGTATTCCTATTGCTCTTGATTCAGGAAAAGTTTGGCCTAAAAATCATTTTATGAAATACAGTGGAAATATTAATATTTCTTTTTTAGAACCTATAATGCCAGGTAAAAATAAAGATGATTTTTTAAAAGAGCTAGAAAATAAAATATACTCAGAGATTGAAAATTTTTATTAATCTTTTTTTCTTCCGAAATCTGGTTTTTCAGTATCCTGTCCAGCCTTAATAATTTCTTTTCTGATATCCTTGGTAGATGAAAATATTCTGACTAACTTTACTCCATCTTTTTCCTTAATTGCTTTTTTCATTTCCACTAAATTATCAGAGAACTTATCTAATATTTTTAAAATATTTTCACTATTATCAATAAAAATATCTCTCCACATAATGGGATCGGAAGCTGCGATTCTAGTAAAATCTCTTAAACCTCCAGCACTGTATTGGATGACATCTTGCTTAAATTTATTTTCATTACTTATAGCTGTTTTTACGATGTTGTAAGCTACAGCATGTGGCAAATGACTGGTCAAAGCAAGAATATAGTCATGGTCATCAAATGTCATTACCTTAACCTTACTACCTATTGTTTCCCAAAATTTTTTTAACTTTTGCACATCTTCTTTTTTAGAATTTCTAGAAGGACTAATTATACACCATCTGTTTTCAAATAAATCTGCAAAACCTGCTTGGGGACCACTATCTTCTGTGCCAGCTATTGGATGGGATGCTATCCAAGAGAGATTTTTTAAATTTAAATTGTCTATTATTTTATTAATCTCTTTTTTTGCAGACCCAGTGTCTGTTAAAATTAAATCTTTTTTAAGATTATCTTTTATAGATAAAAGAATCTCTTTGTAAGCACTTAAAGGAGTAGATATAATTATTAGATCTGCATTTTTAGTAGCTAGCCTGATGTCAGAAGTTAGAGTAATTTTTAAATTTTTATTTTTTAGGTAAGATAAAACTTCCTTAGATTTATCATAGACAACAATTTTTTTTGAAACATTTTTTTTCTTAACAGCTCTTAAAATTGATGATCCAATTAATCCACACCCAATTATAGTTATTTCTTCAAACATTTATAATTTTTTCTAACTTTAGAATAAGTTTTTTATTTTCTATTGCTTTTCCTATACTAACTCTTAAAGAATTTTTAATACCGTAGCTATCCATTCTTCTTACTAAAATTCCTGACTTAGCAAGTTCCCGGAATACTCTTATAGAACTTATTTTTACCCTGTCAAACTTAATTAAAATAAAATTGGAAACTCCTTCATTAGTTTCGACACTCATACTTTTGAATTTTTGAAACATTATTTTTCTCCATTTGTTAACGTGCTTAATTTCTTTTTTGATCCAAGCACTATCATTTATTGCAGCTGTAGCGGCTGAGATGGCTGGACTATTAATATTAAAAGGTGGTTTTATTATTTTTAGGTTTCTTATTATATCTTTTGAAGCGTAGCCCCAACCTATCCTTAGACCTGCCAGCCCATATATCTTGGAAAAAGTTCTAGTTACGATCACATTTTTACTTTTATAAAATAATTCTAATCCAGACTTATAATCTTTATTTTTTACATACTCGAAATAGGCGTCATCAACTACTAGTAGAATATCACTTCTTAATTTTTTTCTTAATATTAGAAGTTCTTTTTTATTAATATAAGTGCCAGTGGGATTATTTGGATTGGCCAAAAAAACAATTTTAGTTTTTTTTGTAATACATGACAAAATGTTTTTTATAGAAACTTTAAAATTATTTTCTTTAGCATACTTCACTTTGGCGCCGTTAATCTTGCTATATAATCTATAAACAAGAAAGCTATATTTAGAGACAACTACCTCATCATTTCTACTTAAAAAGCCTTTGCATATAAGTTCGAGTACCTGATCTGAGCCAGAACCAAGAATTATTCTTGTAGGTTCAAGTTTAAATTTTTTAGCTAACATTTTTGTTAAAGACTCTCCTTCAGATGGATAACGTTTAAAACTTTTTGAAACTTTATTGTATTCTTTTATTGTCTTAGGACTAGGTCCTAGAGCAGATTCGTTAGCCGATAATTTTACCCTCACAGCTTTTTTTCTAAAGAAACTTAAGCCAGGCACATACTTTTGAGCATTTTTAAATTTTGCTTTAGGTAATTTCATATCTATTTTAGTTAATATATAAAAAGTCTCTTGATTGCTATATTCGAATTTTGCATATAAAATTGACAAGTTTGTGACTATTTAGTACACATAGTAAGCGCCGATTTAACCAAATTGCGGGCGCAAAAATAAATTTCGCTAAATAGGGTTATGCCCAGTTTAGCTGGGCTTTTTTTTTATATGAATTATAAAACTGAAAATATTAAACAACTAATAATAAAAAAAACTTTAAAATTAGACTGTGGTCAAACTATTAAGGATTTTGCTTTAGCTTATCAAACTTATGGAAAACTTAATGAAAATAAAAATAACGCTATTTTAGTATTTCATGCTTTAACTGGTGACCAGTTTGTCAGTGGAATCAATCCTATGACTAAAAGAGAGGGATGGTGGGATACAGCTGTGGGGGAAGGGAAGGCTTTAGATACAAATAAATATTTCATAATTTGTGCTAACGTTCTTGCTGGATGCATGGGTACTTTTGGACCTAAAGAAATAGACAAAAATACTAACAAACCTTATGGATTAAATTTTCCAGTTATAACTATTAAAGATATGGTTAAGGCTCAAGAAGCTTTATTAGATCATTTCAAAATAGATAAACTTTTATGTGCGTTAGGAGGTTCAATGGGAGGCATGCAGACATTGCAATTTTGTGCATCTTTTCCAGATCGTACATTTTCTGCTATTCCAATTGCATGTAGTTCAAGTCATAGTGCACAAAACATTGCTTTAAATGAGCTCGCTAGACAAGCAATAATGGCTGATCCAGATTGGAATAAAGGAAATTATAGTGAATCTAAAAGTTTACCAAAGAATGGTTTAGCAGTTGCAAGAATGGCAGGGCATATAAGTTATTTATCTGAAAGTGGGCTTCAGGAAAAATTTGGAAGAAAACTTCAAGAAAAGGCCGATTATAAATTTAGTTTTGATGCAGATTTTCAAATAGAAAGTTATTTAAGACATCAAGGATATTCATTCGTTGATAGATTTGATGCAAATTCATACTTATATATAACTAGAGCTATGGATTATTTTGATTTATCAAAACAATATAAAGGAGGATTAACTGAAGCATTCAAAGGACAAAAAACTAAATTTTTAGTAATATCATTTTCATCTGATTGGCTGTATCCCACAAAACATAGTAAAGATATTGTCATTGCCCTTAATGCTTCTGGAGCTAATGTAGCGTTTGCTGAAATAAAAACAGACAAAGGTCATGATGCATTTCTTGTTAACGAACCAAAATTTTTAAATACTATTAAAGGTTTTATAGACTCTAGCCAAAAAGCTTATATTAAATGAAAAGAGAATTTGAAATAATAGCAGACTTGCTACCTAACAATTGCAGAGTTTTAGACGTTGGTTGCGGAGATGGAACATTAATGAAATTTTTATCAGACGAAAAAAATATAGATGTAAGAGGATTAGAGTTAAATGAAAAAAATGTTGAAACTTGTATAGCAAAAGGCTTGTCGGTTATAGAGGGAAATGCAGAAACAGAACTAGGACAATTCCCGAATAAATCTTTTGACTATGTAGTTTTAAGCCAAACTCTTCAAGCATTCTATAATCCTGTTTCAGTTTTAGAGCATTTATTGAGAATAGGTAAAGCTTCAATAGTTTCAATTCCTAATTTTGGATATTGGAAAGTCAGAGCAAATTTACTTTTTTTTGGCAGAATGCCGGAAACTAAATCCTTGCCTTATAAATGGTATGACACTCCTAACCTTCACATGTGTACAATAAAGGATTTTTATGAACTTTGTAATTTTAAAAATATTGATATGAAAAAAGTTGTCGGTATAAATAATAATCAAACCTCATTGATAAATAATAATAATATTAAATTAAAAAATTTATTTTCTGAAGTAGGAATATTCTTAATTAGTTAATGTTAAGCACAGAAATTATACCCTGTTTACAAGACAATTATAGTTACATAATTTATGATAGTGTTTCTGACACAGTTGGAGTTGTTGATCCCTCTGAATTTGAACCTATAGATCAAATTATATCAAAAAAATATAAAAAAATTAATTACATTTTAAATACTCACCATCATTTTGATCACGTAGGAGGAAATCTAGAACTTAAAGAAAAATATAATGCTAAGATTGTATGCTCCGAATTAGATAAAAATAGAATACCTGGTTCAGAAATTATTTTAAAAAGTGATGACGAATTTAAATTTGGAAGTATAATTTTTAAGATTATATTTGTCCCAGGTCATACAAGTGGTCATATTATTTTTTATTCTAAAGAGGAGAATACTGCCTTTACGGGTGATACTTTGTTTTCTTTAGGTTGCGGTAAAATATTTGAGGGAACGTACGATCAAATGTTTGCCTCTTTAAATAAAATAAGAAATTTAAATAAAAGAACAAAAATTTATTGTGGTCATGAATACACTAAAAGTAATTTTGATTTTTGTTATAGATATGACAATGAAAACAAAGATTTAATAAAAAAATTAAAATTTATAGAAGAAAGAATAAATAAAAAATTACCCACTATTCCTGTAACCTTAGAAGAAGAATTAAAAACCAATATATTCTTAAGATGTAATAATACCTACGTAAAGGGTAAACTCAAAATGCCTCGAGCATCTGAAGAACTTATTTTCAAAAAATTGAGAGATTTAAAGGATAAATTTTAATCTCATTAATCTTGACTTGAAACTCTTTCAAGTTATATTGCCTTAAATTTTAAATAAGGATATTTATGTCATTTGCTATTATCGAAACTGGTGGAAAACAATATAAAGTTTCTGCAAGTAAAATACTAGAGATTGAAAAATTAGAAACTGGTGTTGGTAAAACAATACAATTTAAAAATGTTTTGTTATTAAATGATGACAATAAAACAGAAGTAGGTAACCCAAACATTACAGGAGCAATTGTAGAAGCTAAGCTATTAAGTAATGTAAAAGATAGAACGGTTTTAATTTTTCACAAAAGAAGAAGAAAACATTCAAGAAAAAAAAATGGACATAGACAAAGACATTCAAAGATACAGATTACAAAAATACTTTCAAAAGATGGAAAAGTTATTGCTGAGGCAAAAAAAAGTGAAGCAAAGGTTAAACCTAAAGAAAAAACTTTAGCAAAATCTTCTGCTAAAAAAATCAAGAAGAAATAGGGTAAAAAATGGCAACAAAAAAAGCAGGTGGATCATCGCGTAACGGACGAGATAGTAAAGGTAGAAGACTCGGAGTTAAAAAATACGGCAATCAGATAGTGATCCCTGGTAATATTATAGTTAGACAAAGAGGCACTAGAATCCACCCTGGTCAAAATGTTGGAATGGGCAAAGACCATTCAATTTTTTCTTTAATTAAAGGAAAAGTTAAATTCAAAAAATCAAAATTAAACAGAACCTTTGTTTCTGTCTACCCCAATTAAGTTTATAAATAACCAAAGTTATTTATACTATAATCTATAATGAAATTTTTAGATCAAGCAAAAATCTATATTAAAGCTGGGAACGGAGGATCTGGTTCGGCCAGCTTTAGAAGAGAAAAATTTATTGAATACGGAGGACCAGACGGAGGCGATGGGGGTTCTGGGGGTTCAATTTTGTTTATTTCAGACAGAAATTTAAATACTTTAATAGATTACAGATATGCTCAACACTTTAAAGCAAAACATGGAGGAGATGGGAGTAAAAGAAATAAAACAGGAGCTAATGGTAAAGATTTAATTCTTAAGGTACCAGTTGGAACACAAATTTATGAGGAAGATAATAATACTTTAATATATGATTTTGAAAAAAATAATGAAAAATATCTAGTAGCTAATGGGGGAAGAGGTGGATTGGGCAATGTTCGTTTTAAAAGCTCAACTAACCGAGCTCCAAAAAAAAGAACTAAAGGAAAAATTGGTGAAGAATTTTGGATTTGGTTACAGCTAAAAGTTATCGCAGATGTTGGTATAATAGGTCTTCCTAACGCTGGGAAGTCAAGTCTATTGGCTTCATTAACACGAGCGAAACCTAAGATCGCTACCTATCCATTTACAACTATAAACCCTAACTTAGGAGTAGCTTATTATGATAATAAAGAAATTACTTTAGCAGATATACCTGGTTTAGTTGAAGGTGCTCATAAAGGTGTAGGGCTTGGAGATAAGTTTTTGAGGCATATAGAAAGGTGCAAAGTATTATTACATTTAATAGATTTGAGTGAAGAAGATATTGGAGAAAAGTACTTAAAAATTAGATATGAGCTAACAAAATATGATAAAACATTAATTAAGAAAAAAGAATTAATTTTTTTAAACAAATCTGATTTGTTTACCAAAATAGAAATAAATAAAAAATTAAATATGTTTAATAAAAAAATTAAAAAAAAATACGAAATAATCTCTGTTTTTGCTGAAAAAGATATTCAAAAAATAAAAAAAATACTTGTTAAAAATGTTAATTAATAATTCAAAAACAGTTGTTATTAAGCTTGGATCATCAACAGTTGTGGATAGCAAAGGTTTGTTTAAAAAAAAATGGGTAACTAGTTTAATAAAAGATATTAAAAAATATAAAAAAAATATTAATATTGTTATAGTCTCCTCTGGAGCTATAGCTTTGGGTCAAAGCTATCTTAAAATTAAAAAAAAAGTTAAACTTGAGATGAGTCAAGCTATTGCATCTGTAGGTCAGATACATCTTGCTGGAGAGTTTCAAAAATTGTTTGATAAAAATAAACTTAAGATTGGTCAAATTTTAATAACTCCTGATGATACTGAGCAAAGGAGAAGAGCTTTGAATGTTCGAAGAACGTTTGAAAATTTATTCAAATTAAAGGCTATTCCAATAGTAAATGAAAATGATACAACTGCTACCTCTGAAATTAAGTATGGAGACAATGATAGACTAGCGGCTAGAGTGGCTCAAATAATTGGTGCTGACACAATGATTATTTTTTCTGATGTAGATGGTCTTCATGAAAATATTAAACATAAAAAAAGAATTATTAGTGTTGTAAAAAACATTGATAAAAGTATTTATTCTTTAGCGGATAAAAAAATTAATTCATATGGATCTGGGGGGATGACTACAAAACTTGATGCAGCAAAAATCTGTATGAATTCTGGATGTCATATGTATATTGCTAATGGGAAATATGAAAATCCAATAAAAAGAATGATAGAAAAAAAAATATATACATGTTTTAAACCAAAAATTTCTTCTCTTGATGCTAGAAAAAAATGGATAATTAGCTCTTTAAGTTCTTCAGCAAAAATTTTTATAGATGATGGAGCGGCTAAGGCTCTATCAAACGGAAAAAGTCTATTAGCGCCTGGAATTTTGAAAGTAATTGGTAAATTTACAAAAGGAGAAAATATTCTAATAGTAGATAGTAATAATAATAATTTAGCTAGAGGGCTTTCTTCATTTTCCTCTGATGAAATAAATAAAATCAAAGGTTTGCAAAGCGATCAAATTGAAATTATCCTAGGTTATGCAAGCAAAACTGAAATAATACATAAAGATGATATGGTAAAATTGTAAAATGATATATCTTAATAAAATAGGAGTAAATTCAAAAAAAGCTTTTCAAGATCTTCAAAAAGTTCCGCACAAAAAAATAAAATCTGTTTTAGAACATTTCAATAAAAGCATAAAGATTAATAAAAAAAAAATAATAAGAGAAAATTTAAAAGATATTAAAAATGCTAAAAGAAAAAATTTGATAGATAGATTAATTTTAAATGATAGTAGAATCGAAGGAATAAGAAGTTCAATTAATCAAATTATTAAATTTGAAAATCCAATAAACAAAACTTTAGCTGAATGGAAAAGACCAAATGGTTTAAAGATTAAAAGAGTCTCCTCTTCGATAGGTGTTATTGGTGTTATATATGAAAGTAGACCTAATGTGACTGCAGACGTGGCGTCTCTTTGTCTTAAATCAGGAAATTGTTGCATTTTAAGAGGAGGCTCTGAAGCTTTTTATTCCAATAAATTAATTGCAGATTTATTTAGAAAATCTTTAGAAAAAAATAATGTTAATAAAAATTGTGTCCAATTTATTGAGAAAAAAAATAGAAAAATAGTAGATTATTTACTGGGCAATATGGCCAGTTATATTGATGTAGTTGTTCCTAGAGGGGGAAAAGGGCTAGTAAAAAAAGTTCAAAAATTTTCTAAAGTTCATGTGATTGGTCATCTTGAAGGACTCTGTCATATTTATTTGGATAAATCCTCTAATTTAGATAAAGCAATAAAAATTATTATTAATTCAAAAATGAGAAGAACAAGTATTTGTGGTGCTGCTGAAACTCTTTTAATACATTCAAAGTGTCTTAAATCTCACGGAATAAAAATTATTAAAAAATTACTAGACTGTAAATGCTCGGTAGTAGTAGATAAAAAAATAAATAAACTATTTGATAATAAGTTAAAGTTAGCTAAAGAAGTAGATTGGAAAACTGAATATTTAGACTCTAAAATATCTATTAAGTCAGTTAATAATGTTCAAGAGGCAATATCACATATACTTAAATATGGAACTATGCATACAGACACTATAATAACGAACAATAATAAAACTGCTAAGATCTTTTTAGAAGGAGTAAACAGCTCCATAGTAATGCATAATGCCTCTACCCAATTTGCTGATGGTGGAGAATTTGGATTTGGAGGTGAGATTGGAATATCAACAAATAAATTGCCTCCTCGTGGACCAGTAGGCATAAACCAATTGACGTCTTACAAATACTTAGTGATAGGAAAAGGAACAATTAGATCTTAACCTTTAATGAAAAAACTTAAGAAGTATTCAATTGGAATATTTGGTGGTACTTTTGATCCACCTCATTACGGACATTTAAAAATTTCACTGTTAAGTATTCAAAAACTAAACTTAGATAAAGTAATATGGGTCATAACTAAAAAAAATCCTTTAAAAGATAAAACTTTTTTTTCTTTAAAATCAAGAATTGCAAGATGCAAAAAAATACTTAAAAATAAAAAAAAAATTCAAATTGTATTCTTAGAAAAAAAAATAAAATCTAGAAGAATAATTGACACGATTAAATATTTGCAAAAAAAAATTAGGGATACAGATTTCTACTTGCTTTTAGGTTCTGATAATTTGGTCAACTTTCACAAATGGAAAAGTTGGAAAAAAATTACTCAATTAACCAAATTAGCAATTTTTTCAAGAAAAGGTTATGATCATAAAGCAAAAAAAGCAAGAATATTTAAATTTCTGGATAAAAAAAAAATTATATTTGTCAAAAATAAGAAAATAGATATATCTTCTACAAAAATAAGAAATAATTTAAAATAATTGAATATGGAAATATTTGAGATTAAAAACAAAATTAAAACGATATTGGATCAAAACAAAGCTAACAACATAATTTCTATAGATCTAAAAGAAAAATCATATATTGCTGATTATATGATAATAGCCTCTGGAACCTCATCGAGACATTTACAATCACTTTCAGATAATTTAGTCTCAGAATTAAAAAAATATGGAATAAATAATTGCAAAATTGAGGGAAGAGATAGTGACGAGTGGAAATTAGTAGATGCTATGGACATTATAGTTCATATTTTTCATCCAGATAAACGTAAATTCTATGACCTAGAAAAGATGTGGTCTGAACCAACTCCGAAGGAGAAAGCAACAATATGAGAAAAACAGTTTTAACAATAATATTTTTTTTAATATTAAATATAAACAACCTTTATTCTCAAAGTTCACATGATTTATATAAAAAAATAGATTTATTTTCTGAAGTTCTGGAAGCTATAAAAAAATCTTACATAGATGATATTAATCAAGCTGAAATAATGGATGCTGCTATAAATGGCGTATTACAATCACTTGATCCGTATTCCGCTTATATGAGTCCTGAATTATTTAAAAGCATGCAAACTGATACTAAGGGAGAATTTGGTGGTTTAGGTATCGAAATAAGTATGGAGGCAGGAGTGGTAAAAGTTATATCTCCTATAGACGATACTCCTGCTGCTCTGGCTGGGATTAAAGCGGGAGATTATATTGTGAGAATTAACGATGAACAAGTACAAGGTAAATCACTTATGGAAGCTGTTAAACTAATGAGAGGTCCAGTTGGTTCAAAAATAAAGTTAACTGTAAGAAGAAAGAATAAAAAAAAAGCTTTAGAATTTAGTATAAAAAGAGCAGTCATTGAAGTTAAGTCGGTAGAGACAAAACTTTTAGGAAATAAAAAAAAAACAGCCTACATAAGATTAAAATCTTTTAATGAAAATAGTGACAAACAAATGTTTGAAAAAATAATTGAATTTGAAAAAAAACATAAACCAAATGGCTATATTTTGGATTTAAGAAATAATCCAGGTGGGCTATTGAATCAAGCTATTAGCATAACTGATTTTTTTCTAGATGATGGAGAAATAGTTTCTACAAAAGGTAAGGAGATAAGTGAGACTAGAAGATTTTTTGCCAAAAAAGGTGACGGGATTAATGGAAAGCCTATAATTGTTCTAATTAACAATGGATCTGCTTCGGCATCTGAAATTTTTGCTGGAGCATTAAAAGATCATAAAAGAGCAATTATACTTGGAGAGTCAACCTATGGAAAAGGTTCTGTTCAATCAATAATACCTCTTAGAAATGGAGGTGGTATGAGATTAACAATTTCTAAATACTATCTACCCTCTGGAAAATCAATTTCAGAAGTGGGAGTAAAACCAGATATATTTATTGAAGAAACCGAGGATAATTTTAAAATTAACTCAAAAACAGATAACCAGTTAAATTATGCAATAAGATTACTAAAAACCTAACTGTGGAAAAGAAAAATTTACCTCTCAGAACTGGTGTAGGAATAATAGTAATCAATAATCAGAATAAAATTTTTGTTGCTAAACGAATAGATAATCCAGTCGACAAATGGCAAATGCCACAAGGAGGAGTAGACCCAGGTGAAGAGCTAGTTGATGCAATGAAGAGAGAATTAGTTGAAGAAACAAGTATTAAAAGTATTAAATTGCTAAAAGAAATTAATCGCTGGTTAGAATATGAATTACCAAAAAATCTTCTAGGGAGAATATGGAAAGGGAAGTTTAGAGGTCAAAAACAAAAATGGTTTATTGTCAAATTTATAGGTTCTGAAACAGAAATAAATTTAAAAACAAAACATCCTGAATTCATGGAATGGAAATGGGTTGAAATAGACGAATTAATAAATGTTATAGTTGATTTTAAGAAAAATGTTTATAAAGAGTTAATTCCTGAAATAAAAAAAATTGTTATTTAAGCTCTTGAAGAGCTTCTATTTTATAAGATAAGATATATCTATCTTTGTCTGTAATATTTGGTTTATTAATTTCAGACATACATTTATCTATGAGCTTTTCTACATCATTCAAATCTTTTTGATTTGTTGCAGTAGAAGATAAAATCAATAAGTTATTTTTAGAAAATTCAACTGTTCCGTCCTCTACAAAAAACTTTTCATCCCTATTATTAATATTAGTCTCGATAAAACCTGGCCTAAGAAAAGTAACTAACGAAATATGATCTTTTAATATTGTCATTAAACCCTCAAATGCAGGAATTACAACTTGTTTTACTTCAGAACTAACTATTGTTTTACTTGGACTTATAATTTCTAATTTAAAATTATCACTCATTAAGCCGCTGTTTCCTTAGACATCTTCTCTGCTTTTTCAACCGCTTCCTCTATAGTTCCAACCATATAAAAAGCTGCCTCGGGTAGATTATCATAGTCCCCTTTGCAGATAGCGTCAAAACCTTTAATCGTAGACTCTAAGTCCACCAATTTACCAGGTGAACCTGTAAATACTTCGGCCACAAAAAAAGGTTGAGATAAAAATCTTTGTATTTTTCTTGCTCTAGCTACGGTCAATTTGTCTTCCTCTGATAATTCATCCATTCCAAGAATAGCTATTATATCTTGTAAAGATTTATAAGATTGTAATATTTTTTGTACTTCTCTTGCTACTCTGTAGTGTTCCTCTCCAACAACTCGTGGATCAAGAATTCTTGAAGTAGAATCTAGTGGGTCTACTGCAGGGTAAATTCCTAACTCTGCAATTTGCCTTGAGAGAACGGTAGTAGCATCTAAATGTGCGAAAGAGGTAGCGGGGGCCGGATCTGTTAAATCATCTGCAGGTACATAAATTGCTTGAACTGAAGTAATTGAACCTTTTCCTGTAGATGTAATTCTTTCTTGTAGATTTCCCATATCTGTAGCTAATGTAGGCTGATAACCAACAGCGGAAGGTATTCTTCCTAATAATGCAGAAACTTCGGAGCCTGCTTGAGTAAATCTAAAAATATTATCTATAAAAAATAAAACATCTTGTCCCTCCTTATCTCTAAAATATTCTGCTACAGTCAATCCTGTTAAAGCAACTCTTGCTCTTGCTCCTGGAGGTTCATTCATTTGTCCATATACTAGAGCGGCTTTTGAACCTTTACCCTCTGTTTTTATAACTCCAGACTCGATCATTTCATGGTATAAATCATTACCTTCTCTTGTTCTTTCTCCAACTCCTGCAAAAACAGAGAAGCCTCCATGAGCTTTAGCGATATTATTAATTAATTCCATTATCGTAACAGTTTTTCCAACACCTGCACCACCGAATAATCCGATTTTTCCACCTTTAACATACGGAGCCAAAAGATCTACAACTTTAATACCTGTCACTAACATCTCTGTTTCCGTAGATTGCTCTGTGAATTTTGGAGCTTGTCTATGTATAGGCCATTTTTCTTTAGTTTTCACTTCACCTTTTTCATCAATCGGTTGACCTATCACGTTTATTATTCTTCCAAGAGTTTCTGGACCCACTGGCACACTTATAGGATCTCCAGTGTTAACAACTGTATCCCCTCTTTTTAACCCTTCAGTTGAATCCATCGCTATAGTTCTTACACTTCCTTCGCCAAGATGTTGAGCAACTTCTAATATTAATTTATTACCTTTGTTATCAACTTCTAAAGCCGTATAGATTTCTGGTAAATCGCCATCAAAAGTCACGTCTACTACAGCTCCGATAAGTTGTGAAATTTTTCCTGTTTTGCTCATGATTATAAACTTTCTGCTCCTGAAATAATTTCTATTAATTCTTTAGTTATTGCTGCTTGTCTACTTCTATTATAATTTATAGTTAATTTATCCACTAAATCTCCAGCATTTCTGGTTGCGTTATCCATTGCTGTCATACGCGAGCCTTGTTCACTAGCTGCATTTTCCAGGAAAGCTTTGTAGACTTGTGTAGATATATTTTTTGGCAATAAATCTTCGAGTATCTCATCCTCATCTGGTTCAAATTCATAAAAATCATTTTCGACTATCTTATTTTCTTCATTTTGTTGAGTTGGTATAATTTGTTGAGCTTGAGGTATTTGAGTAATAACATTTTTAAAATTATTGTAAAAAAGAATACATTTATCAAACTCTTTTTTTTCAAAAAATTCTAAAATTATTTTACCAACTTCTTCTGCTTCATTAAATGTTATATTTTTTTTATCTTTAAAACTAATTTTTTTAACAATATATTTTCCGTATAGTCTTCTTAGTTGATCTAGACCTTTTGAACCAACAGTTACAATCTTTAGAATTTTTCCTTCACTTAGTATTTTTTCGAAATGATTTTTAGCTAGTTTGCATATATTTGAATTAAAACCACCACAGAGTCCTTTATCAGCAGTCATAACTACACATAGTTGAGTTTTGTCTTCACCTGTTCCAACTAGAAGTTTAGGCGCATTTGTTGGATCGCTTATAGAATTGGTAAGATTTAAAATTATATTTTGCATTTTTTCGCTGTAAGGTCTTCCGCGTTCAGCATTTTCTTGAGCTTTTTTTAACTTTGCAGCTGCAACCATTTTCATAGCCTTTGTAATTTTTTGAGTAGATTTTACGCTTACTATTCTTTTTTTTAAATCATCTAAGCTTGGCATTTTTATTTTATACTTTTTTTATATTCTTCTATAATTTTAATTAAATTCTCTTCAATATCCTTTTCTAGTTTTCCTGAAGATTGAATTGACTCAATAATTTCTGAGTTTTCATTTTTAATTTTTTCAATAATTTCTGTTTCAAAAGACTTAATTTTACTTAAATCAACATCATCCAGATAACCTCTCACTCCTGTAAATACTGAAATCACCTGCTCAGCAACTGTCATAGGGGAGTATTGATACTGTTTTAAAAGTTCTGTTAATTTTGCGCCACGATTTAATAATTTTTGTGTAGACTCATCTAAATCTGACCCAAATTGTGCGAATGCCGCCATTTCTCTATATTGAGCAAGTTCTAATTTTATGGATCCAGCTACTTTTTTCATTGCCTTAGTCTGAGCTGCAGAACCTACTCTTGAAACAGATAATCCAACATTTACTGCTGGTCTAATACCTTGGTTAAACAATTCAGTCTCTAAAAAAATTTGTCCGTCCGTAATTGAGATAACATTAGTTGGGATATAAGCCGAAACATCTCCTGCTTGTGTTTCTATTATTGGTAAAGCAGTTAAGGATCCTCCACCTTTTGCATCGCTTAATTTAGCAGCTCTTTCTAATAATCTACTGTGTAAATAAAAAACATCACCAGGGTAAGCTTCTCTTCCAGGAGGTCTTCTTAAAAGTAATGACATTTGTCTATAAGCAACAGCTTGCTTAGATAAATCATCGTAAATAATTAATGCATGCATACCGTTGTCTCTAAAATATTCTCCTATTGTACACCCTGTATAAGGAGCTAAAAATTGAAGTGGGGCAGCATCTGAAGCTGTAGCTGAGACAACAGTTGTATATTTCATTGCTCCTGCGTCTTCTAAAGTTTTTACTATTTGAGCTACAGTTGATCTTTTTTGTCCTATAGCAACATAAATGCAATATAATTTTTTATTTTCATCCTCTGAAGTGTTAATAGATTTTTGATTAATTATAGCATCGATCGCCACAGCAGTTTTACCTGTTTGTCTATCTCCAATAATTAGTTCTCGCTGACCTCTTCCCACAGGTATTAAAGTATCTATTGCTTTCAAACCTGTTTGCATTGGTTCACTTACAGATTTCCTTGGAATTATGCCAGGTGCCTTTACCTCAACTCTTTGTCTTTTAACCTTAGAGCTTAAATTTCCTTTTCCATCAATTGGATTTCCTAAACCATCAACTACTCTTCCTAATAATTCTTTACCGACAGGAACATCGACTATTGAGCCAGTTCTTTTCACTGTACTTCCTTCTTTAATTTTTTTGTCGTCTCCAAATATTACAACACCGACATTATCGCTCTCTAAATTTAAAGCCATACCTTTTGAACCATCTTCGAACTCAACCATTTCTCCAGCTTCAACATTATCTAAACCATAAATTCTTGCTATTCCATCTCCTACTGATAAAACTTTTCCAATTTCTGAAACTTCAGCTTTTTCTCCAAAGTTTTTTATTTGTTCTTTAAGTAATTTTGTTATTTCTGAGGGATTTATCTGCATTTTTAATTATCCAACATTAATTGCTTATATTTTCTTAATTTATTTTTAATAGAAGTGTCTATCATTAAGCTTCCTAATTGCATTTTAAATCCACCAATTAAATTTTCATCTACTTTATAATTAAAATTTATATTTGATCCTATAATTTTAGATAACTCTGAGCTAATATTTTTTAAATCTTGACTAGATAATTCTTTAGATGATATTAATTGAGCACTTAGTTCACCTCTTTTTAAAGAGGCCAGTTTTAAAAAACTGATTAAAATTTTTTTTGAAAAAAATATCCTTCTTTTTATTATTAAAATAGAGAAAAATCTTTCCAGATTTTTTGTAAATTTCATAAGATCAGAAATTTTTTTTATTATTGCTAGTTGATTATTAAAAGATTGAGTAGGATTTTTAATAAAATTTTCGAGCTCTTTGCTTTCATTGTAAATCTTTAAAAAATCTCTAATATTTTGTTCTGTAACATCTAATTCGGATTTTTCTTGAGCTAGTTCAAAAAGTGCACGAGCATACCTCTCAGAAGTTTCGGATGAAAAAGATTTATTTGAACTCATTATTATTTAGTATTGATTATTTTTATGAAATAATGCGTTTTCGTACCATAAGCGCAAAAACTCTTCAAGTCGTGAAAATTACATTAAATGAAATTTATAGGATCAACATCAACCGTAAGTTTAAATTTTTTTGATATTTTGATGTTTTCCAAAATAGGAGCTATTTTTTTTTGGATTAAGTTCTGTTTATTTGATCTTATTAATAATCTTGTTCTATATTTATTCTTTATTTTAAAAATAGGTGACTCTACTGGTCCTAGAACTTCAATGTTATCAATTGTTAGTAGTTTTTTTTTTATTTCTTGTGCTACTCTGTAACTATTCTGAGATACGTTAGCTGAAATGATTAAAGCTATTAATCTTGAAAAAGGCGGAAGCTTATTTTTTTTCCTAATTATCAGTTCGTTCAAAAGAAATTTTTCTGGATCATTAGACAAAATATCTTTTAATGTTTCGTCTGACGGTGTTGTTGTTTGATAAATAATTAACGAGTTTTTAGAAAATCTACCAGCTCTTCCACTTAATTGATTATAAAGTTGTATATTTTTTTCAGTGCTCCTTAAATCATAACCTTTTCCAGAAAAATCTGCATCTACTACAACTATACAATTAAGTTTTGGAAAATTAAAACCTTTTGAAATCATTTGTGTTCCAACTAAAACATTTATCTTATTTTCTTCAATTTGTTTAAGGACGTTTTGTGTATCTTTTTTTTTTTTTAAAAAATCACTTGAAAATATTTTTATATTTTTTTTTGGAATTTTAATATTTAATTCATCATATATTTTTTCTACACCAGGACCATACATGTTAAAATCACAAAATTTATTTTCAGTTTTACATTTTTTTTCTTTTTTAATTTTTATTCCACATTGATGACAAATTAATTTGTTTAACGATTTATGAAAAGTTAAGTAAATTGAACAATTAGGGCATGAATGTTTGTAGCCACAGGTTTTACATATCATGAATGGTGCGTATCCTCTTCTATTTAAAAAAAATAATACTTGTTCACCTTTATCCAAATATTCTCTAGTTAATTTTAATGTTTCATCAGCTATAAAATTTTTGTTATTAATTTCTTTCGAGTCAATATTTATAATTTTTGTTTTTGGTAACGGAAAATCACTGAACCTATTTTTAATTTTAGTCAAATTGTATTTTTCATTTTTTATGTGATTAAATGTTTCTAAAGAAGGCACTGATGTTACTAAAATTGTTGGAATATTTTCAAATGAAGCTCTAGAAATTGCCATATCCCTAGCGTTATAAATCAAACTTTCATCTTGTTTGTATGATGCGTCGTGCTCCTCATCAACAATAATTATTCCAAGTTTTTTAAATGGTAATAAAAGTGAAGATCTCGCTCCTACTATTAATTTAATTTTGTTATTTATAACACCTCTCCAAATTTCTCTTTTTTTTTTCAATGAAATTTTTGAATGCCATATAGATGGTTCAAACCCAAAAAACTCTAAAAATCTATATTTAAATTGATTTGTTAAAAAAATTTCGGGCAATAAAACAAGAGCTTGTTTATTAGACTCTATAATTTTTTTAATTTTTTCAAAGTAAACTAATGTTTTTCCAGATCCTGTAACTCCCTGTAAAACGGAAACATTAAATTGATCTCCAAAAGAATTTAGTTCTTTAAGTGAATTTTTTTGTTCATCATTTAAAAAATATTTTTTAGTATTAGTTGGTATAATTTCTTCAATATTATTTTTAAATTTAAGAATATTATCCTCGTCTCCTAAACACATTTTTAATACCATTCCTCTAGAGGTCATATTGTACATAGAAAACCAATTAATAAAATTAATGAGTTTTTTACTTATAGAAATTTCATTAATTTTTTTTTCAATTTTTTTTATTTTTATCTTTTTATTTGTTGATTGAATTTTATCCCAGATAACTCCTATTTCTTTTTTCTTACCAAATGGTACTATTACTACATCTCCAGGAAGCAGAGGTTCTTTTTTATCTGAAATATAGGTAAATGGATGATTAAAAATTTTAGGTATTAATACAGGTAGTTCCATGCAAATATTTTAATTGATAATTTAACAATTAAAAATGAATTGGTCTTTTATCAACAGCTAAAGCCGCTTCTTTTACTGCTTCAGTATGTGTTGGATGTGCATGACAAGTTCTGGCGATATCCTCTGCGCTTGCTCCAAACTCCATAGCTATTGCCATTTCTGCGATCATATCTCCGGTATGTGGGCCGATCATGTGCACTCCTAGAACTCGATCGGTTTTAGAATCTGCAATAATTTTAACAAAACCATCTGTTTCGTTATTAACTTTAGCTCTTGAGTTTGCCATAAAAGGAAACTTTCCTATTTTATAATCTACATTTTCATCTTTAAGTTGTTGTTCTGTTTTTCCTACTGTTGCAACTTCAGGAGAGGTATAAACTACTCCTGGAATTATATCGTAATTAACGTGACCTGACTGGCCAGCTATAATCTCGGCTACTGCTATACCCTCTTCTTCAGCTTTATGAGCTAACATTGGTCCTTCAATTACATCACCTATTGCATATATATTGTTTACAGATGTCTGAAGTTTTTTATTTACGTTTATTTTACCTTGTTTATTTTTATTTACTCCTACTTTTGTTAAATTTAAACCTTCTGTATAAGGTTTTCTTCCAACAGATACTAAAGCTTTATCTGCTATAATTTTTTCTTTTTTTAAACTCTCGTTGTTCTCAAATATAATCTCTACTTGGTTACCTAGATTTTTAATCGATATTACTTTCGATTTAAGTTTAAATTTTATACCTTGCTTAGTTAAAATTTTTAAAAATTCAGATGAGATATCTTTATCCATGCCCGGTGTAATGTGATCCAAATATTCTAAAACGGTTACCTCAGATCCAAGTCTAGACCATACTGATCCCATCTCTAAACCTATATATCCTCCTCCTATTACTACTAAATTTTTTGGGACTTTTTTAAAAGAAAGAGCCTCAGTAGAGGAGACTATATTCTTTTCATCAATAGTAATCCCAGGTAATGAAGAAGCTTTAGATCCTGTAGCAATCACAATATTTTTAGTCTTGTACGAAGTTTTTTTCTCTCCCTCGTATGCGACAACATCATTCTTAGAAAATAAAACTCCTTTACCTTTTATATAAGTAACTTTATTTTTTTTAAATAAAAATTCAATTCCTTTTGTTAAGACTTGTACAGATTTATTTTTGTTGCTCATCATTTTTTCTAAATTCAATTTAATATTTGAAAATTCAATTCCTTGATTATTAAAATCTTTTTTAGCTTTTTGATACATTTCTGATAAATTTAATAGACTCTTAGATGGTATGCATCCTACGTTTAGGCAAGTTCCTCCCAAAGTGCCTCGCGACTCTATGCATGCAGTCTTTAGGCCTAATTGAGCAGCACGAATAGCACAAACATAGCCTCCTGGTCCCCCTCCAATTACTATTACATCAAAATTATTTTCCATTTTATAGATCTAAAAATAACCTTTTTGGCTCCTCTAAACTTTCTTTAACAGTCTTTAAGAAAGAAACTGCTTCTTTGCCGTCTATGATTCTATGGTCGTATGAAAGTGCTAGATACATAACTGGTCTAATTGACACATTTCCATCTACAACCATTGGTCTTTTTATAATGTTATGCATTCCTAAAACTGCTGACTGAGGAGGGTTAAGAATTGGTGTTGAAAGCATTGAACCATAAATTCCACCGTTAGTAATTGTAAAAGTTCCTCCTTGAAGATCGTCGATCGTAATTTTCCCGTCTCTAGCTTTTTGTCCTAGTGAAGAAATATTTTTTTCTATATCGGCAAATGACATTTCGTCTGTATTTCTTAAAACTGGTACCACCAGGCCTCGATCAGTTCCAACGGCAATACTTATATTATAATAATTTTTATATATAATTTCGTCTCCTTGTATTTCAGAGTTGATAACAGGATAATTTTTTAAACCTAAAACGCAAGCTTTTACAAAAAATGACATGAACCCGAGTTTAGCTGAATATTTTTTTTGAAATTCATCTTTATAATTATTTTTCATTGTTATAATTTCACTCATATCAACTTCATTGAAAGTAGTTAACATTGCAGCATTTTCTTGAGCTTCTTTTAATCTTTTCGCTATAGTAATTCTCAACCTAGTCATTTTAATTCTTTCTTCCTGACCATGGACTTTTCTTCTCTCGGAAGGTTGTGGTTTGCTGCCCATTAAATTCATAAGATCTTCTTTTAATATGACCCCATTTTTTCCTGAACCTTTAATGTTTCTGACATCTATGTTCGAGTCTTCTGCCATTTTTCTTGCTGCAGGAGAGACTTTATCAAAGTTTACGTCTTTGTTTTTTTGCTCATTCTCGTAAACATTTTCTAAAATCAAAGGTTCATCCAAAATTAGAGGATCTTCCTTTATTTTAATATTTTTTTCTTTAATTTTTTTAACTTCTTTAACTTTTTCTATTTTTTTTTTAGGAGGGCTGTAGTTATTTTTTTCAGATTTTTGATTATTGTTTTTTTCTGATTTTTGAATTATTCCAAGTAAAGATCCAACATTCACAGTCTGGCCTTCTTTTACTTCAATTTTTTCTAATGTACCCTTTGATGGGGCAGGTACTTCTACATTAACTTTATCAGTTTCGAGTTCAACTATAGGTTCATCAGGATTGACTTGATCTCCAACATTTTTCAACCACTTAGATACAGTAGCTTCTGAAACTGACTCTCCTAAAACAGGTACTATTATTTGTTCTGACATTAATTAATTTTCCCAACTACCTTTTCTAATATTTCTTTTTGTTGTGCAAGATGTTTATTTAGATTTCCAGTCGCAGTAGAAGCAGTAGGTTTTCTTCCAATATATTTTATTTTGCCCCTTTTTGATTGAATAATTTCAAGAGTTCTTTCAATATAATTCCTAACTGTATTCCAAGCGCCCATATTCTGTGGTTCTTCTTGGCACCAGTAAAATTTTGCCTTTTTATACCTTTTTAGCTCTAAGGCTAGAGTTTTAGCGGGAAAGGGATATAATTGCTCTAATCTAATAAATACAACTTCATTATTTTTATTTTTTTCTCTTGCCTCTACAAGATCAAAGTAAATTTTTCCTGAACATAAAACTACTTTCTGAATATCTTTGTCTTTTTTTAACTTAATTAATTTGCTGTCTTTTAAATATGCTTGATCTATTAAAATTCTATGAAATGAATTTTTTTTTGTAAAATCTTCAAGTTTTGAGACACATCTTTTATGTCTCAACAATGATTTCGGTGTCATTATTATTAAAGGTTTTCTAAAATCTCTATGCATTTGTCTTCTTAATACATGAAAATAATTTGCTGGGGTTGTGCAATTTACAACTTGTATATTTTCTCCAGCGCATAATTGTAAAAATCTCTCTAACCTTGCAGAAGAGTGCTCAGGGCCCTGGCCCTCGTATCCATGAGGAAGCAACAATACAAGACCGCTTGCTCTTCCCCACTTAGACTCGCTTGATGTAATAAATTGATCAATGATCACTTGAGCGCCATTAGCAAAATCTCCGAACTGTGCCTCCCACAAAACTAATGTTTCTGGTTCAGATAAAGAATATCCAAATTCAAATCCTAGTACAGCAAGTTCTGATAATAAACTATCAATTATTTCAAATTTTTTTTGTTTACTTGATATATTATTTAATGGAATATATCTCTCATGATTTTCTTGATTCCTTAAAACAGAGTGTCGTTGGCTAAAAGTTCCTCTTCCAGAGTCTTGACCAGATAATCTAACTGAAAAACCTTCATTTAATAAAGTTCCAAATGCTAAAGTCTCTGCAGTAGACCAGTCAAATGGCTTTCCTTCGCTAAAAATTTTATATTTATTTTCAAATATCTTTTTTAATGTTTTGTGTATTGGAAAATTAGTTGGAACTGAAGTAATTTTTTTTCCTATTTCTAAAATTTTATTTATTTCAACGCCGCTTACACCTCTTTTATCTTTACCGAGCTGAGGTTTAAACCTAGACCAAGTTCCGTCATACCATTTTAATTCTGATTTATAATTTTTAGATGACTCAAATTCTTTCTCTAAATATCTTTTGAAATCTTTTTTTTTATTATTCAAATCCTCTATAGCTAGTAAGTTTTCTTTGACAATTTTTTTTCCGTAAATATCAAGAGTTGTGGGGTGTTCTTTTATTTTTTTATACATTAAAGGCTGAGTGAAAGAGGGTTCATCTCCCTCATTGTGTCCAAACCTACGGTAACAAACCATATCAACAACAACATCTCTATTAAACTTTTGTCTAAATTCAGTAGCAATTTTCGCACAATGTACAACTGCCTCTGGATCGTCACCATTAACATGTAAAATTGGAGCTTGCGCTAATTTTGCAACGTCAGATGGATAAGGTGATGATCGCGCAAATCTTGGGGCTGTTGTAAAACCAATTTGATTATTTACAATTATGTGAATTGTACCTCCTATATTATGTCCTGGTAAGCCTGACATTGCAAAACATTCAGCAACAACACCTTGGCCTGCAAAAGATGCGTCTCCATGCATTAATACTGGTATAACTTTTTTTCTATCTGAATCATCATGAAAAAATTGTTTAGCTCGTGTTTGGCCCAGTACAACAGGATTTACTGCTTCCAGATGTGACGGGTTATCTGTTAAACTTATGTGAACTGAATTGCCATCAAATTCTCTATCTGACGACGCGCCTAAATGATATTTTACATCACCCTCAAAATCTTTTTTTGATGAAACACTTTTTCCAAAAAATTCGCTAAAAATTGCTTTATATGATTTTCCCATAACATTTGCCAAAACATTCAATCTTCCTCGATGAGGCATACCAATTTTTATTTCTTTAGCCCCAAGGTTTCCTCCTCTTTTAATAATCTGTTCTAAAGCAGGAATTAAAGACTCTCCTCCATCTAAACCAAATCTTTTTGTTCCAATAAATTTTACATGTAAATATTTTTCAAATCCTTCAGCCTCTATGATTTTATTTAATATTGCTTTTTTTCCATTCTCTGTAAATTTTACATCTTTTTCTTTTCCCTCTACTCTGTCTCGAATCCATGACTTTTCTTCTGGATCCCCCATATGCATAAATTCATAACCAATAGTTGAGCAATAAGTTTTTTTCAAAATAATAAGAATTTCTTTGAGAGTCGCGCTTTGCAATCCTAAAACACCATCTAAATAAATTTTACGATCATAATCATTTGTATTAAAACCATATGTTTCTGGTTTTAATTCAGGATGCTCTTCTCTTTTTAAAATACTTAATGGATCTAAATTAGCTATTAAATGTCCTCTAATTCTATAAGCTCTAATTAACATAATAGCTCTTACAGAATCTTTAGTAGATTGCTCGATTAAAAGCGGTTCATTTTCATTTAAACTTTTATCTTGTAAAATATTTTCTCTTTTTTTCTTTATTTTTTTTCTTATAGGAGACCAGCTTGGTCCTTTAATTCCTTTAATAATATTTTCTTCTTTTTCCTCTAATCCATCAAAAAACTGTTTCCAACTTTTAGGTATAGAATTAGGATTATCTAAATATTCGGTATAAAATTCCTCTATAAACTCAGAATTATTCCCAGCGAGAAAAGAAGTTTTTTTATAAATTTTATTGCTTTCAGAAGAAGACATAATAAATGTTTATTTTAACATAAATTAGAAAAAATCAACCATTAAGTTTCTCATATAAAGTTTTTCCTATATCTGCTGGAGATTTGGAAATTATTATCCCCGCAGACTTCATACAATCAATTTTGTCTTCGGCTCCACCTTTGCCTCCTGATATTATAGCTCCAGCATGCCCCATTCTTCGACCAGGTGGAGCTGTCAAACCAGCTATAAATCCAACCATAGGTTTTTTAATCTTTTCTTTTTTTAAAAATTCTGCAGCTTCTTCCTCGGCTGAACCACCAATTTCACCAATCATTACTATTGATTGTGTTTCATCATCTTTTAAAAAATACTTTAAACAATCTATAAAATTAGTACCATTTATCGGATCTCCGCCTATACCTATACACGTTGATTGCCCCATGCCATTTGCAGTAGTTTGTGCTACTGCTTCGTAAGTTAAAGTTCCTGATCTTGAGACAATCCCAACTGTACCTTTTTTATGAATACTACCTGGCATAATCCCGATTTTGCATTCATCGGGTGTTATGATGCCTGGGCAATTAGGGCCTATTAATCTAGATCTACTTTTTTTAATTTCTTGTTTAACTTTAAGCATATCTATGACGGGTATTCCCTCGGTAATACAAACTATTAGTTCTATTTTTGCATTAATAGCCTCTAAAATTGCTGAAGCAGCAAATTTGGGTGGAACATATATCATAGTAGCATTTGCTGATGTTTGATCTTTTGCTTCTTGGACAGTGTTAAATACTGGAAGATTTAAATGTTTTTGTCCACCTTTTTTTGGTGTAACCCCTCCAACTAATTGTGTCCCATATTTTAAAGCTTGCTCTGAGTGGAAAGTTCCGTGAGTGCCGGTAAATCCCTGGCATATTACTTTGGTATCTTTATTTACTAAAATAGACATTATTTTATAGCCTCAACAACTTTTCTAGCAGCATCATTTAAATCCGATGCAGACAAAATTTTTAAATTAGATTTATCTAAAATTTCTTTACCCTCTTTGAAATTTGTTCCAGCTAATCTTACTACTAGGGGAACTGATAGATTAATTTCTTTTGCAGCGTCAACTACACCTTGAGCAAGCACATCACAACGCATAATTCCACCAAAGATGTTTATCAAAATACCCTTAACATTTTTATCTGATAAAATTAATTTAAATGCTGCTGCCACTTTTTCTTTAGTCGCTCCACCGCCGACATCTAAAAAATTTGCTGGTTCTTTTCCGTATAGTTTAATTATATCCATTGTAGCCATAGCTAAGCCAGCTCCATTTACCATGCACCCAATAGACCCATTAAGCTTTATATAAGCAAGATCATATTTGCTTGCTTCAATCTCAGTAGGGTCTTCTTCGTTTAAATCTCTTAATTTTAAAATGTCTGGGCGCCTAAAAATTGCGTTATCGTCAAAGTTCATTTTTGCATCTAAACAAACTATTTTTTCTTTCTTTGTAATTATCAGGGGATTGATCTCGATCAAGTTTGCATCTTTTTCTATTAATATTTTGTAAAGAGCTTGAACTAAATTTTTTGCATCTTTTTTTTGAGTGTCATTAAAGTTAAATGGATCAATTATTTTATTTATATCTTTGTTTTCAATTTCTGAACCTAGATCAATTTTTGTGGTAATTATTTTATGTGGTGCTTCAGAAGCTACTTTTTCTATATCCATTCCTCCCTCTGTACTACTTATAAAAGCAATTTTTGAACTTTCTCTATCTACAAGACAGGATAGATAAAATTCTTTATTAATATCTGAAGCCTCCTCTATATAAAGTCTTTTAACTTCTTTTCCTTCTGGGCCTGTTTGGTGAGTTATTAATACCTTTCCCATCATTTTTTCTGCTTCTTTTTTTAAGTCTTCAAAATTTTTAACTAATTTTACTCCTCCAGCTTTACCCCTGCCACCTGCGTGGATTTGAGCTTTAAGAACAAACTCTGATGAATTGAGTAATTGGATTTTGTCATTTATTTCATCTAAAGAGTGAATAACGACACCTTTTGAGACTGGCGCTCCAAAGTTTTTAAGTATTTCTTTTGCTTGATGTTCGTGAATATTCATATTGCAGAACGTTTTTATATAATTTTTAACTATTTTTTACTAGTCAAATCAGAACAATTTTTTATTATACTATATCTGACCAGCTGTTTATCGATTATAGTTTTATTAAAACATGACGCTTCTACATAGTTTAATAAATTTTCTTCACTTACATCAAAAACTACATATATATTATCAATTTTCTTTTCATTGATATTCTTAATGATAAATTTTTTATACGTAGAATAAAATTTACTATTTTCTTTAGGAAAAGCAGAGTCGTCAGGAGGATACCACCTGGAAAATCCGTTCAGCGAATTATTAGATAAAATTGAAAATATAGAATAGTTTGTTATTAACATTTTTTTACTTTTATCTTTTTTTAAAAAACTTTTAATTTCATTGATCTTATTTATTTCATTCAATATTTCTTCTTTAGAATTTTTGTTTGGAGTAAACCATGTAAGTCCTTTTAATTTTGAGCTTATAAGACTTGCCTTCATGCCAATCGAGGCATCAGTATTATTTAGTTCATGAAATTTTCTCTCGTTATTAAATCTATTATGATATTTGTACGTAGAAAATAAACATACAATAATTAATAAATAAGATAAAGGTTTGTAAAATTTCTCTTTAAATTTAATTAGCTCAATTTGTGCAAAGCTAGCAAAAAGAGGGATTAAAAAAAATATATATATTTGATTCTTAGTTAATATTTGATGATGAATTAATGAAATAAGTAGTAAAAAAAAAATTAAAAAAATTTTAAAATTTATACTTTTATAAAAATTTCTTACTAATTTTATTTTTGAAATATTTAAAAATATCAAAATGAAAAATACTAAATGGATATATTTAAAATCTAAAAAAAAATTTTTAAGACCATAATTTAATTTGATATATCTTTTGCTTCCTATTTCTCTTGGATAATTTATATATTGATCAATAAAATTTTGAATATTTATATTGTTGAAATAAAAAAATAGTAACAATGTAGTTGCAACTAAAAGTGAAGAAATAAATAAGGTAAAAATTATTTTCAAATTTTTCAATTTATTATTTGTTGTAAAATGATAAAATAAAACTACTAATATAGAGAAAAAAATGTATGTAGTTGGAACTTGTTTGCTTAAAAACCCTATGGCAATAAAAATTGGTAAGCAAAACCAATAAATTTTTTTTTCCTTGAGCATTCCTAAAATTAAAAAATAAATTGCAATAATTGAAAAAAAAGTTGAGTGGTGATCTACAAAAGGAGTTCCACTAGTAGGATATGCTAAGATAGATAAACAAATAGTATAAAAAAAACTGTAACTTTTGCTTAAATTAAAATTTATTAACAATCTATAAGTAGCAACTGATAAGAATGCATTTAGTATGGATGCGTTCAGCAAATAACTTTGCCAACTTACGTCAAAAATTAAAAAAATTAATCCTTGGAAGTAATCTATTACTGGTCCCGAAACAATCCAATAATCTTTAAAAGGATGTTCTCCATTTAAAACTCTAAAACCGGTATCGAAGTGACTAAAACTATCTATAGGAAAAATTCCTTGATTTCCAAAATATTGATTAAATAATAATGCGAAAAAAAAAATAAATGTAGGTATAACAATAGTATGGACTAATTTTTTTTTAAAAAACATTTTTCTAGATTAAATTAATTTTTTAAATAAATCTAAGTTAAATCTGAATCTATTTTTTTTGCTGCATCAAATAACTCTTTTACTGCTTTTATTGATGCTTCAAAATTAGATTTTTCTTGATCAGAAAGATCTAGTTCTACAATTTTTTCAATGCCATCTTTTCCTATAATTACTGGGACACCAGCATAAATATTACTGAATCCATATTCTCCATTCAAATATACTGCACATGGTAATTGTTTTTTTTGGTCCTTTAAATAGCTCTCTGCCATTTGAACTCCTGAGGCTGCTGGTGCGTAAAATGCTGAACCTTTTTCTAGGTACTTAACAATTTCTGCGCCTCCTTTTTTTGTTCTAATCACGATCTCGTCAAGTTTTTCTTTTTTTATTCTACCTTCTTTTACAAGTTCATGAATTTTTTTTCCTTCCACTTCTGTAGAATTAAGCATAGCCACCATACTATCGCCATGACCTCCGAGAACAAAAGATTTAATTTTTTTAACTGGAATATCAAGCTCTTCAGATAAAAAATAAATAAATCTTGATGAATCCAAAATTCCCGCCATACCTACTATCTTATTTTTAGGAAGACCAGAATATTTTTGTAATGCCATCACAATTACATCTAGTGGATTTGTAATGCATATGACAAATGCATTTGGAGAGGTTTTTTTTATTCCCTCAGCGACTTGTTTTATAATTTTTAAATTAATTCCCAGTAAATCATCCCTAGTCATTCCTGGTTTTCTAGGAACTCCTGCTGTGATTATTATAACATCTGAGTTCTTTGTATCCTCATATTTGTCTGTTCCAGATAAATTGATATTAAATCCATCTACAGGTGATGATTGGGCAATATCTAAAGCTTTACCTTTTGCTATGCCTGCTGCTACATCAAACAAAACTACATCTCCCAATTCTTTTAAAGCTATCAAGTGTGCTAACGTTCCGCCAATTTGCCCAGCTCCGATTAAAGTAATTTTTTTTCTCATTTCTCCTTTTTATTATTTTAAAGTTGGCATTACAAATTCAGGGTCTGATCTCACTCCAGAGGGCCATCTAGAGGTTATTGTTTTTAATTTAGTGTAAAATCTTACACCCTCTGGTCCGTGCATGTGCAGATCTCCAAATAATGATCTCTTCCAACCTCCAAAACTGTGAAAAGCCATAGGCACTGGTATAGGAATATTTATACCTACCATACCAATTTTAGCTTTGCTAGAAAATGTTCTACCAACATCTCCATCTCTTGTAAAAATACTTACTCCATTACCAAACTCGTGATTGTTTACTAATGAAAGGGCGTCATCAAAATTTGATGCTCTAACAACTGATAATACAGGACCAAAAATTTCTTCTTTATATATTCTCATATTTTTCTTAACATGATCAAATAAACAGCCTCCAATATAGTACCCATTTTCATAACCTTGTAATTTTAGTTTTCGTCCGTCAACGATAAGTTTTGCTCCCTCTTTTTCTCCTATATCAACATATCCTTTTACTTTTTCTAGATGTTCTTTAGTAACAAGTGGTCCCATTTCAGATTTTTTATCCATACCTGGACCGACTTTTAAAGACTCGACTTTTTTTGCTAGTTTTTCTACAAGTTTATCTCCGATGTCTCCAACTGCTACTGCTACAGATTGCGCCATACACCGTTCACCAGCAGAACCGTAGGCTGCTCCCATTAAACCGTTTACAGCTTGATCAAGATCGCAATCTGGCATTACTACACAATGATTTTTAGCCCCTCCTAGCGCCTGAACTCTTTTTTCATTCTTAGCACAATTTTCATATATATATTTTGCTATTGGTGTTGAACCAACAAAACTCATAGCGACAACATCTCTATTATTAATCAAAGCATCAACCGCTTCTTTGTCACCATTAACAACATTAAAAACTCCTTTGGGTAATCCAGCTTCTAAAAGCAATTCAGCTAATTTCATAGAACAAGATGGATCTTTTTCTGATGGTTTGAGTACAAAAGTATTTCCACAAGCAATTGCCATAGGAAACATCCACATAGGAACCATTGCAGGAAAATTAAAAGGTGTAATGCCTGCACATACGCCTAATGGCTGTCTGATAGACCAACTATCGACATTTGTTCCAACATTTTCAGTAAACTCACCCTTCAATACCTGAGGTATTCCACAAGCATATTCTACTACCTCTAATCCTCTATTTAAAGATCCTTTAGCATCTTCATAAACCTTCCCATGTTCAGATACTATCATTTTAGTAAGTTCGTCTTCATTTTTTTCTATCAATTCTTTGAATTTAAACATTACTCTAGCCCTTTGAAGTGGAGGTGTGTTTGACCAACTTTCAAAAGCATTTTGAGCGCTAGCTACAGCTTTGTTTACATCTGAGGTTGATGAAAGTTTAACATCAGCAGAATGTTCGCCGGTAGCTGGATTAAATATTTGACTAGTTCTTTTAGAATCCCCTGAAAACTGTTTTCCATCTACAAAGTGTTCGATTAATTTCATAGAGTTAATTGAATAAATAAGCTTTTAACTTGTTGCAAGCATTTTTTTAATGGACCCAATTGCTTTCGCAGGATTTAGACCTTTTGGGCAAGAATTCGTGCAATTCATAATGGTATGACATCTATATAGCTTAAGTTCATCAGCCACTTTTTTTAATCTCTCTTTTTTCTCAGCGTCTCTACTATCATTTATCCAACGGTAAGCTTGCAGTAATACAGCTGGACCCAAATACTTATCCCCGTTCCACCAATAACTTGGACAAGAAGTAGAACAACACGCACATAATATACATTCATAGTAACCATCAAGTTTTGATCTATCTTTTTGAGATTGTAAAATCTCTTTTTTCTCCGAGCTAGTTTGTGTTGTTTTTAACCAAGGCTGTATTGACTCATATTGTTTGTAGAGATTGCTTAGATCACCAATTAAATCTTTGATAACTTTTAAATGAGGAAGTGGATATATATTTAAATCTCCTTTAATATCTGTATGCGATTTTATACACGACAGTGTATTTACTCCATCAACATTCATTGCACAAGATCCACATACTCCATGTGCACAAGATCTTCTAAATGTAAGGGACGGATCTATTTCATTCTTAATTTTAAATAATATATCTAGCACTTTTGGTCCACAATTATTCATATCGACCTCAAAAGTATCTATCCTAGGGTTCTCTTTTGTTGATGGATCCCATCTATATATATTTACTTTTTTTAGGTTAGAAGAATTAGTTTGGTCTTTGTAATAATTGCCCACAACAATTTTTGAATTTTGTGGCAAATTAAATTGAACCATTAATAAACTCTTTCTTTAGGTGGAAAGTACTGTACATCATTAGTTAGAGTTTTTGAATGAACATCTCTATATTTAACCTCAACTTTTTTACCATTTTGCCAAGCTAAGGTGTGTTTCATAAAATTTTTATCATCTCGTTTTGTAAAGTCTTCTCTCGCATGAGCTCCTCTACTTTCTTTTCTATTATATGCAGAATCCATTGTAGTTAGTGCTTGTCTAATTAAATTGTCAAATTCTAATGTTTCTACGAGCTCTGTATTAAATAATAAAGATTTATCTTTTACTGATAAATCTTCCAATCCATCAAAAGGTTTTCTAATTGCATCCACTCCTTCTTTAAGGGTTTTTTCTGTTCTAAAAACTGCACATTTTGATTGCATTGTTTTTTGCATCGAAAGTCTGAGCTCAGATGTTTTTGAGTTTCCTTTAGAATTTCTAATTTTATCAAATCTTTCTAGACACTTGTCAGTTTCATTTTGTGATACCTTTTCGTGAGGTTTTCCTGGTTTTACTAATTCAGCTGCTCTCTTAGCGGCTGCTCGTCCAAATACAACTAAGTCTATCAATGAATTTGAACCTAGTCTGTTAGCACCATGGACAGAAACACATGCTGCTTCGCCTATTGCCATCAATCCTGGGACTGTTTTTTCGGAACCATTTAATGTTAGAACTTCAGCTTTATAGTTTGTTGGAATTCCTCCCATATTATAATGCACAGTAGGAACTACTGGAATTGGTTCTTTACTAACGTCAACGTTAGCAAAAGTTTTAGCTGCTTCTGAAATACCTGGTAACCTTTCATCAATTACTTTTGAGTCTAAATGATCTAAGTGAAGTTTAATATGATCTTTATCTTTTCCTGCGCCACGTCCTTCATTTATTTCTATTTCCATTGATCTGCTTACAACATCTCTTGACGCTAAATCTTTAGCATTGGGTGCATATCTTTCCATAAATCTTTCTCCCGCACCATTAACGAGAAATCCACCTTCGCCTCTAACTCCTTCGGTAATTAAACAACCTACACCATATATTCCTGTTGGGTGAAATTGAACAAACTCCATGTCTTGTAAAGGAAGACCAGCTCTTAAAACCATAGCATTTCCATCTCCGGTACAAGTATGTGCTGAGGTTGCCGAATAGTAAACCTTTCCATAACCTCCTGTAGCTATAATTGTAATGTGAGATCTGAATCTATGAATGGTCCCGTCATTTAAATTCCAAGCTATCAAGCCCTTGCATTCTCCATCCTTCATAATTAAATCTAACGCAAAATATTCTATAAAAAATTCAGTATTACATTTCAGTGCCTGACCATACAACGTATGAAGAATGGCATGCCCGGTTCTATCTGCTGCTGCACATGTTCTTTGTATAGTTCCATTTCCATAATTTTTAGTCATTCCTCCAAAAGGTCTTTGATAAATTTTACCATCGTCTGTTCTGCTAAAAGGAACTCCGTATCTCTCAAGCTCAATTACTGCTCCAGGAGCTTCTTTACATAAATATTCTATTGCATCTTGATCGCCTAACCAATCAGAACCTTTAACTGTATCGTACATATGCCATCTCCAATCATCCTCTCCCATATTTCCTAGTGCAGCTGATATACCTCCTTGAGCGGCAGATGTGTGACTTCTAGTTGGGAAGACTTTTGATATACAAGCTGTTTTGAGACCAGACTCAGAGAGGCCTACAGCAGCTCTTAGTCCAGAGCCTCCTGCTCCCAAGACTATCGCATCGTATTCATGATCAATAATTTTATAAGCACTCATATGTTTAATCTAAATATACCTAAAATTGTTATTAATGGCACTACTATAGCAAAAATATAGGCAACTTTATTTGCGACATATTTGATTTTTTCATTATTAATATAGTCCTCAAATATCTCGCTTACAGTTAATGCAGAAAAAAAGAAGAAAAATATTAAAAATAAAGAAAAAAATATTTTAGATGGTTGTTGAGAAAAAAAACTGATTATTGCAAAATAATCTGAACTATAAAGTGAAACCAAATTAATTATAAACCAAAGCATCAAAGGTAATAGAATTACAGAACTATATTTTAAAAATAACCACTTTTTTGTAGAATTATTCATTTTATATAAAGTTCTTTCCTATACAAAAAATTAAAATTGCTAAAATAAAAGATCCTATGATTGCTAATACTCCAGTAGCTTTTGCAATCTTTAAATCATAACCATAACCTAGGTCCCACGCTAAATGTCTTAATTCATTTAAAGTATGAAAACTAAAAGTCCAACACAATGAAATGGCTAAGAATTTTCCAAAAAAAGACTGTAAAAATAATTTTATAGAATTGTAATTAGCTTCCCCTGCTAGCAAAGATAGGACCCAAATACAAATGAGTGTAACAGCCAATATATTGATTACTCCAACTATTCTATGTGTAATAGAGAGAAGCGAAGAAATCTGCCATTTATAAATTTGTAAGTGTGGTGTTAAAGGATTATTATTATTTTGCATTTGCTTTTTAAATTAAATTAATTTTTTTTTTATTAATGTTTCAGCTATTTGGACAGTATTTAATGCTGCCCCTTTTAATAAATTATCCGATACTACCCATATATTAATGGCTTTTGTATTGGAGTTATCTTTTCTAATTCTAGAAATGTAAGTACTATGACTTCCTTCGGACTCTAGTGGAGTTATATAACCTCCATCTTTTTGTTCATCTATAACAGTGCACCCAGGAGTATTTCCTAATATTTTTTTAACATTTTCTAAATTAAAAGAATTTATAAACTCAATGTTAATTGATTCTGAGTGACCAGTTTTAACTGGAACTCTTACACAAGTTGCTGATACATCTATACTTTCATTTAATATTTTTTTAGTCTCATTTATCATCTTTAATTCTTCTTTTGTGTATCCATCATTACTAAATGAGTCCACATGTGGAATAAGGTTAAAGGCTATTTGCTTAGTAAAATTTTTAGAAACTATTTTTTTTTCATTAAGATAATCTCTGGATTGAGCAAATAACTCATCCATAGCAGCTTTACCGGCTCCTGATACTGCTTGATATGTAGAAACTATTATTCTTTTAATATCATATTCATCGTGCAGAGGTTTTAAAGCTAAAACCATCTGAATAGTTGAGCAATTAGGATTCGAAATAATATTTTTATGTTTTTCTAAAGCCTCGGGGTTAACTTCAGGTACTACCAATGGAATATTTTTTTCCATTCTGAAATAACTTGAATTATCTATAACTATAGTTTGTTTTGAAGCCTTTAGAGCCCATTCTTTTGCAATCTGACTGCTAGCTGCAAATATAGTAATTTCTGCTTTTGAAAAATCATAAGTGTCTAATAATTCAATAGTCAACTCTTTTTTCTTAAAGAGAATTTTTTTTCCTGCACTTTTTTTTGATGCAACGACAAATAAATTATTTATAGAGATATTTGATTTTTCTAGTATTTCTATTGTTTTTCTTCCAACATTACCAGTTGCACCAATTAATGCTAAATTCATATTATAAATAGTTTATTTTAATTTTGAGATAATTGCATCACCCATGTCATTAGTAGTGACTTCTTTTTTGCCTGAAGACATAATATCTTTGGTTCTTAGTTTATCGTCTAATACATCTTGAACTGCCTTATCTATCAAATTAGCTTCTTTCTCAAGGTCCAAAGAATATCTTAAAGCCATAGAAAGGCTTAATATTGTTGCAATAGGATTTGCAATATTCTTTCCGGCTATATCTGGAGCTGAACCATGCACTGGTTCATACATAGATCTGGTTTTACCATTTTTATCTTTGGCCCCTAATGATGCTGAGGGTAATAAACCTAGAGATCCTGTCAACATTGCTGCTTCATCAGATAATATATCTCCGAATAAATTATCAGTAACAATTACATCAAATTGTTTAGGATTTCTCAAAAGCTGCATCGCACAATTGTCAGCAAGCATGTGTTCTAATTCAACTTTTTGAAATTCTTTTTCTTTTAATATTTGTACTTCTTCTCTCCATAAGACTCCAGCTTCCATAACATTTGATTTTTCACAAGACGTTACTTTATTATTTCTTTTTTTTGCTAATTCAAAGGCAACTCGTGAGACTCTTTGTATTTCACTTGTGGTATAAGTGTGAGTATTAACTCCTTTTCTTTCATTGTTTTCTATTGGTTCAATACCTCTTGGTTCTCCAAAATATATTCCACCTGTTAATTCTCGAACTATCATTATATCTAACCCTGAAATTATTTCTGGTTTTAATGAAGATGCATCAACTAACTGTTTAAAACAAATCGCTGGTCTCAAATTTGCAAAAAGTTTTAATTCTTTCCTTAATTTTAAAAGTGCTCTTTCTGGTCTTTTTGTAAATTCTAGATTATCGTATTTGGGACCTCCTACAGCTCCTAATATTACTGCATCACTCTCTAATGCTTTATAAAAAACTTCATCAGTAATTGGAATTTTATGTTTATCAATCGAAGCTCCACCAACTAAAGCCTCTTCTATTTGGAAGTCTAATGATTTATTTTTATTTAACCATTCCAAAATTTTTTTAACCTCAGCAATTACCTCTGGACCGATTCCGTCTCCGGGTAATAATAAAATTTTTTTACTTTTTGCCTTAGTCATTATTTATTATCCAAGATTTATTTTTTTTCATGTCTTTTTCAAATTTATCTATGCTAGATGTTTTTTCTAATGTCATTCCTATATCATCTAAACCTTCTAATAATCTTTTTTTTTTAGAGGGGTCTAAATCGAAGGTTACTGATTTATTTCCATATAAAATTTTTTGATCATTTAAGTTTATCTCGATCTCTTCTTTTCTTTTACTATATTCCGAGAGTTCTTGAATAAGATTTTCATCAAGAATGACCGGTAAAATTCCATTATTGAAACAATTATTATAAAAGATATCTGCGTAACTTGAACTTATTACACATCTGATACCAAAATCCAATAAAGCCCAAGGAGCGTGCTCACGTGATGATCCACAACCAAAGTTTTTTCCGGCTAGAAGTATTTTTGATTTTGAATAAGGTTCATTGTTTAAAACAAAATCTTTAATCATTTTACCATCTTCATCATACCTCATCTCATAAAATAAACTTTTTCCCAATCCAGTTCTTTTTATAGTTTTTAAAAACTGTTTTGGAATTATCATATCTGTATCAATATTGATAAGTGATAGGTAAGCAGGAACACTTTTAAGGTTTTTAAATTTTTCCATTAATTAATATCCCTTACATCAGCTAAACGTCCCTCTATTGCAGCAGCTACTGCCATACCTGGACTAACAAGATGTGTTCTTCCTCCTCTGCCTTGTCTTCCCTCGAAGTTTCTATTTGATGTTGAAGCACATCTTTCTTTAGATTTTAATTTATCGTCATTCATAGCTAAACACATTGAACAGCCTGGCTCTCTCCATTGAAAACCTGATTCTATAAAAATTTTATCTAAGCCTTCTTCCTCTGCCTGTTTTTTAACTAATCCAGATCCAGGAACAACCATTGCGCTTACATTTTTGGATACTTTTTTCCCTTTCAGAAGTTTTGCGGCCATTCTTAGATCTTCAATTCTTCCATTTGTACAACTGCCGATAAATATTTTATCTACTTTTATTTCTGAAATTTTCATATTTGGTTTTAATCCCATATACTCCAGAGATCTATACATAGCGGTTTTTTTTTCATTATCTTTTTCTTTTTCTGGATCAGGTACGATTCCGGTTATAGGTGAAACATCTTGAGGAGAAGTTCCCCAAGTCACAAGAGGTTCAATATTTTTTCCTTCTATATTTATTTCTTTATCAAACTTACATCCTTCATCAGAATATAGACTTTTCCAGTAGTCCAAAGCTTTTAACCACTCTGCATCTTTTGGTGACATAGGTCTGTCTTTAAAATATTTATATGTTTTTTCATCTGGAGCTATTAAGCCTGCTCTCGCACCAGCTTCTATCGTCATATTACAAATGGTCATTCTTTGTTCAATGCTTAAGTCTCGAATTACTTGACCTGCAAACTCTATAACATGGCCTGTTCCTCCAGCAGTACCTATAGTTCCTATAATTTTTAAAATTACATCTTTAGCAGTTACACCTAATGGTAGTTTACCGTTTACATTAATTCTAAAATTTTTTGATTTTTTTTGAATCAACGTTTGAGTTGCGAGTACATGCTCTACCTCGGAAGTCCCTATGCCAAATGCTAAAGAACCGAAAGCTCCGTGAGTAGCTGTGTGACTATCTCCGCAAACAATTACAGTACCAGGTTGGGTAAAACCTTGTTCTGGACCAATAATATGAACTATTCCTTGTCGTCTATCATTAACATCAAACAATTGAATTCCAAATTCTTTACAGTTATTTCTTAATGTATCTACTTGTAATTTTGACTCTTTATCCTTAATGCCTTTAGATCTATCTGAAGTAGGTACATTGTGATCAGGAACTGCTAAAGTTAAATTTGGTTTTCTCACCCTTCTTTTTTGCATTCTCAATCCTTCAAAAGCTTGGGGGCTAGTTACTTCGTGAACTAAGTGTCTATCAACGTATAAAAGGGATGTTCCATCAGATTGTTGATGAACAAGATGATCTTCCCATATTTTATCATATAGAGTCTTAGGCATTCAGAATATTTTATTTTGTTTTTTTAGTATCAGCTTCTTTTTTAGAGAGAATAGTTTCTTTTTCAGTTTTAAGTTCCTCATTATTAGTTTCTAAATTTTCTTTTTTAGTTTCTTGAGGCTTTACTGCTACTTCGATACCAATTTTTTTCTTAATCTTTTCAGCAATTCTTGCCGATTTACCTTTTCTATCTCTTAAATAATATAATTTTGCTCTTCTTACTTTGCCAGTTCTAATAACCTTAATTGAATCAACTATTGGACTATATAAAGCAAACGTTCTTTCTACACCTTCACCAAAAGATATTTTTCTAACAGTAAAAGATGAGTTAATATCTCTATTTTTTTTTGCGATACATACACCTTCAAAAAACTGCACTCTTTCTCTTTTGCCTTCTACGATTTTAACACCTACCTTAATAGTGTCACCAGGTTTAAAATCAGTAATTTTTTTGCTAGCTATAACTTTTGATACTAATGCTTTATTTATGTCTTCAATATTTTTCATTTTTTATATTTTTTTAAATATTTTTTCCAAAGATCAGGTCTCTGGCGACGTGTTATAGCCTCAGATTGAGATAAACGCCAGCTATTAATTTTGGCATGATCGCCCGATAAAAGGACCTCTGGAACCGTTTTTTTTTCCCATTTTTGTGGTTTTGTGTATTGAGGGTATTCAAGAAGAAATTTTTCAAAGGTCTCATCTATGGTAGAAAGCTTATTGCCCAGAACGCCCGGCAAAAGACGAACTATGGCATCAATAAAAACAAATGAAGCTGTCTCCCCTCCAGATAAAATGTAATCACCAATACTAATTTCTTCTATATTTCTCGTTTCTAATAATCTTTGGTCTATTCCCTCGAAATGCCCACAAATAATATTAATATTTTTTTCTTTACTTATTTTTTTTAAAAAATTTTGATCAAGTTGTTTTCCCTTAGGAGATAAATATATATTTCTTTCTTTTTTATTTTTTTTATTAATATATCTATCTAGGCTTGAAGATAAAATATCTGGTCTTAATAACATACCGCTACCGCCACCAAAAGGTTTATCGTCTACGGTGCGGTGTTTGTCTTTAGCTGTGTCTCTAATATCTACTATTTTTAAATCCCAAATTTTTTTTTTTCTTGCCTTTTTATATATACCTATATCTAGGGGCCCAGGAAATAAATCAGGGTAAAGAGTAAATACTCTTATATTTAACATATTTTTTTTCTACTAACCTTTAAGCTTTAGGTTCTTCTTTTTTAGCTTCAGCTTTAGGTTCTTCTTTTTTAGCTTCAGCTTTAGGTTCTTCTTTTTTAGCTTC
>MDTB01029245.1_pt1 | contig 42077 bp, 44 predicted proteins | sample 811161 | NCBI WGS metagenome assembly MDTB01 (sample SAMN05326650, study PRJNA326480) | marine metagenome | isolation source: seawater | place: Mediterranean Sea | collected 2009 | reverse complement strand
GTTCAGCCTAGTTTTTGGAACCTTTTATTTATAATGCTTTTATTTAACTGGATGGCACTTGAGGGAGTTGTGAGAGCAGAATTTCTAAGGGCTAGAAATTTTGAATATGTAAAGGCTGCAAAAGCACTAGGAGTCAAAAACACAAAGCTCATGCTTAAGCATATTCTTCCAAATGCAATGGTTGCAACGTTAACACTTATGCCTTTTATTCTTTCCGGTTCAATAGCTGCACTCACATCACTTGATTTTTTGGGATTTGGTTTACCGCCCGGATCTCCCTCTTTAGGAGAAATGGTAGCTCAAGGCAAAGCTAATTTACAAGCCCCATGGCTTGGCCTTTCTGCATTTATTACCTTATTTCTTCAATTAAGTTTGTTAGTTTTCATTGGTGAAGCTGTAAGAGATGCATTTGACCCAAGAAAGGTAATTTAAAATGAAATCTTTGCTTGAGATCAAAAACCTTAGTATTACCTTTGAGTTTAATGGTCAAACTATTAATGCTGTACGAGATAGTAATTTCAAAATTAATAAAGGGGAATGTTTAGCAATTGTTGGTGAAAGTGGATCTGGAAAATCAGTTACCGCTTTAGCAATAATGAAGTTAATAAGGTCAAATTCTCAGGTTAAAATATCTGGTAATGCAATATATGAAAAAAAGAATTTATTAAGTTTGGATGAATTTAGTTTGCAAAATTTAAGAGGGAAAAAAATTTCAATGATTTTTCAAGAACCTATGACGTCTCTTAACCCTCTTCATAATGTTGAAAAACAAATTACAGAGTGCTTTGCATTAAACGAAAAATCAAATAAATCAAAGTGTATAGAATTGCTAAAAGAAGTTGGTATAGAAAATCCTGAGCAAAGACTTTCCCACTTTCCACACCAATTGTCAGGTGGGCAAAGGCAAAGAGTAATGATTGCAATGGCGATAGCTAACAATCCCGATTTGCTTATTGCCGACGAGCCAACGACTGCACTTGATGTTACAATTCAAAAACAAATCTTAGACCTTTTAGATAAATTAAGAAAAAAATATAAAATGTCGCTTTTGCTAATAACTCATGACCTAGGAATTGTAAAAAAAATTGCTAATAGGGTTTGTGTTATGGAAAAGGGTAAAATTGTTGAACAAAATGATTCTTCAAAATTATTTAGCAAACCAGAACACATTTATACAAAAAAACTTATTAATTCTGAACCCAGAGAAAAAAAATTAATTAAAAAAAAAAGTGACCCTATTTTATCAGTAAAAAATCTCAATGTTTTTTACAAAAATACAAGTAGTTTTTTCTTAAAAAAAAAAAGTAACGATTTTCAAGCTGTCAAAAATCTTAGCTTTGAAATTTCAAAAGGTGAAACTCTTGGAATTGTTGGTGAAAGTGGATCTGGAAAAAGTTCTGTTGCCCAAGCCTTGATTAAGCTTATCTCTTCAGAAGGAAATTTCTTTTTCAAAAATAAAAATATCTCAAATCTGAGTGATAAAGAGTTCAGATCTTACCGAAAAAATATTCAAATAATATTTCAAGATCCTTTTGCTTCTTTAAGCCCGAGATTGACCATCCAAGATATTGTAAGTGAAGGTCTTGAAGTACATTATAAAGAAAAAACAAAAAAAGAAATGAAAGAATTAACAAAAAAAATTATTAATGACGTAGGTCTTGATTCTACAATGCTCTCAAGATATCCGCATGAGTTTTCTGGAGGCCAGAGACAAAGAATTGCAATTGCTAGAGCTCTTATTCTAAACCCAGAACTAATAATTTTAGACGAACCGACTAGTGCGCTTGATATGACTGTTCAATCACAAATCGTTGACTTACTTTTAAGCCTACAAGAGGAAAAGCAGCTAACTTATATCTTCATTAGTCATGATTTAAAAATTATTAGAGCTTTGTCAGATAAAATAATGGTAATGAAATCTGGAAAAGTAATTGAGTTTGAGGAAAAAAAGAAAATTTTCGCAAAACCTAAAAACGAATACACAAAACGTTTACTTAATTCTGCATTCTTTTAAATTTTTTTCATAAGCTCTAAAAGCGCTCTTATTCCCATAGCCTCCCCACCTTCATATGAACTAAATTTATTTGCTCTGGTCCAGGCCATAAGATCAACATGAATCCATGGAACATTTTTAACAAATTTTTGTAAAAATAAAGCTGCTGTAATTGCACCGCCAAACATGCTATTGCCAATATTTTTAAAATCTGCATGTGAAGAGTTAAGTTGGCTTGAGTAATTTTCCCAAAGAGGAAGTTGCCAAAGTGGATCGCCAGTTTTTTGAGATAAATCAATTAATTTCATAGATAGATCATCATCATTACAAAAAAAACTTGGAATTTCTAATCCCATCGCAACTCTTGATGCCCCTGTAAGTGTTGCCATATCAATAATCAGATCAGGTTTATTTTCACAAGCGTAAGTTATGGCATCAGCTAGAATTAATCTTCCCTCAGCATCAGTATCACCAATTTCAACATAACTTCCCTCTCTACTTTTAATTATATCCGATGGTCTGATTGCCTTTTTGGATATGGAGTTTTCAACTAGACATAACAACACCCGTAAATCTATATCTAAATTAGAATAACTTACCATTTTGGCGAGACCAATACAATTTGCAGCTCCTCCCATATCCTTTTTCATCAGTGACATTCCAGTTCCAGTTTTAATATTTAAACCACCCGTATCAAAAGAGACACCTTTTCCAATTAGAAAAACTTTTTTTTTAGATTTTTTTCTGTTAGTTTTAAATTCACAGAAAATTGGTTGTTTATTGTCATCAGCTCCCCGGCCAACTGCGCAAATGAGCGGAAAGTTTTTTTCTAATTTCTTACCAGAAAAAAAATTAACTACTGAAAATTTATTAAGAAACTTTTTAGCTAACTGAAAAATCTCTTCGGGCCCTAAAATATTAGCAGGTGTATTTATTAAGTCCCTAGTAAAAAAGTATGATTCACTTATTGAGCTTATTTCTTCCTCAAATTCATGAAAGATCTTTGCATTATTTTTTTTTTTCTTTTTAGACTTATATTTTTCGAAAGTATAATTTTCTAGTGACCAGCCTAAAAAGAAATTTTTAATTTCGGTTTTTCTACAACCAAAATAGTCAACAAAAAAATTTCCAGACTTACAGTATTTTCGAATTGCTAAACCAATCAACAATAGTTTATAGTTTTTTTGAAGAGTGTTAAGGTTCGATATTTTTGTCAAATTAATCAATACTCTTTCATCTGATTTGAAAACTGAATATGAAGAATGTTCTTCAAATATTATCTTTTCATAATTTTTGGAAATCTGCTCTTTAGAAAAAAAAATAGAAATAGGAATTTTTTTTATTTGTTTTCTTTTACTTGTCATTATTTTCTAAGAATTATATATTTGTTTGTTTACAGTATTTATTTAATGGGGGCGCATGAATTTTTTCAATAAACTTAACATTTTTTTATTAACATTTCTTTCTTTTAATTTTACACCTAATATTATTCTTGCAGCCGATGTATCTGGAGGTCCAACATCACTTGATATGATCTTCAGCCCTGTAGGTATTTTTTGCATACTAATCTTTATCATTGCTTATGGCTTTGTAATGGCTGAAGAGTTTACCCACTTTCGCAAATCGAAACCAGTGATTTTGGCTGCTACTATCATTTGGGTTGTAATTGCATATGTTGCTTCACAAGATCCATCAATTTCTCCAAAATGGGCCGAAACTCAATTTAGACATGTTGTTCTAGAGTTTGCGGAGTTATTCTTTTTCTTATTCGTAGCAATGGCTTATGTAAACTCATTAACTGAAAGAAAAATGTTTGATGCCTTATGCTCTTGGTTATCAAATAATAATTTCAGTTATAAAAAAATCTTTGTAATTTCAGGTATAATAGCTTTTTTCCTTTCGCCTATAGCTGATAATTTAACGACTGCTCTAATTCTCGGTACAGTAGTCATGGTAGCGGGAAGAGGTAATAATAAATTCATAGTTCCAGGTTTAATTAATATAGTTGTTGCTGCAAATGCTGGAGGAGCATTCTCACCTTTTGGGGATATAACCACTTTAATGGTTTGGCAACGTGGTTTTGTATCATTCTTTGATTTTTTCAATATTTTTGTCCCCTCAGTCGTAAATTATATAGTTCCTGCTACAATAATGTATTTTGCAATACCTAATGAAGTGCCAAAAGGCGACGGTAAAAAAGTAACTATCCTCCCTGGAGGTAAAGTTATTGCATTTTTGGGTATTCTTACCATTACTCTAACCGTAACAGGTCACAATGTTCTTCACATGCCTCCTGTGCTTGGGATGATGTTTGGATTAGGAATGCTCGGCACTTATGGTTACTTCCTTAAAACAAAGTATCCAGAGAAAAATAAATTTGATATTTTTGTTATTACCGGAAGAGCAGAGTGGGATACATTGTTATTCTTTTATGGTATTCTTGTTGCAGTTGGAGGCTTAGCTTCATTAGGATACTTAAAACTTATTTCTGATGATATGTATGTTACTTTGGGAGCTACATATGCTAACATTCTGGTTGGGATTCTATCTGCTATTATCGACAATATTCCAATAGTTTATGCAGTCTTAACTGCTCACCCTTCAATGGATATGGGGCAATGGTTATTAATAACATTAACTGCTGGAGTTGGCGGGTCATTGCTATCAATAGGTTCAGCTGCTGGGGTTGCGTTGATGGGTCAAGCTAGAGGAGTTTATACATTTTTTGCTCACTTAAAATGGTCATGGGCAATTTTGCTGGGATACGCTGCCTGCATAGTTGTTCATTTGTTAATGAATAAACATCTATTTGATTTAGTACCATTAGAGAGATAGTTTTGAGGCTGTTAGTCCTCGTGTATAGTAACATAAATTCATTCTGTTTGCGTCAGTTCTGAAGTTTTTTGTTTAGTGGAACTAGTGCATCTTCCTTGAATACCCAAAATTGTGTATGGTTTAACTGCGTAATTTGTTTAGGCAGATTATATTTTTTTAAAAATTCTATTATTGAGTTTTATAAATATTTGGATCGAAGTGTGAGTAAGATTTTAGGATTATTCTTTTTCAATTCCAATTTTGGATAAGTTTCTTAACAGCTAATAGCTTCAATAGAGTATAAAATTGTTAATTAGATGTTTACCAAGTTACATTCATTCCAGCAAATAATGACTTTGGTATACCGGGTGTAGCAAAAACACTACCCCCACCTGTTCCTGAAACTTCATTTTCACCAAAAAGACCACCTGTTCTGTAGTCCTCGCTGGTAAAGTTCCTTGCTTCTAAAAAGAAAGTACCATTGGCACCGTTAAAGTTTTCACCTAATGAAAAGTTATACTCTGTTTTTGCATTGAATATTATATAGCCTGGAACTTTAAGACCAGATGCATTACTTTCATCTCCCCTGAAAAATTGAGACGAATTGGCTTCCGCATCAATAGTTACATTCCAATTTTGCAAAGGTGAGTAACCAAAACCAAATCTTCCTATATGAGGAGATACCCCAGGTATAACGCTACCAGGTTTGATAGGAATCTGATATGTTTCTCTCAATTCGTTAGCATCGAGATCATCATCTTCATGTGTATTATGCGGGTGCCCAACACTTGATATCATTTGAGAGGTTTCAAAAGTTGCACGTACATATGCATATTTTGAAAACCATGACCATTTTTCACCCAATGTTCCATTAAGAGCAAGTTCGGCACCAAGTCTTTGCGTGTTACCTACATTTCTAAAATAACCAGTACCTACTCTGTTACCACCAATGAAAATTATATCACTATAATTTCTACCCGCATAACCACTAACACTCCAATTAATTGAATGGTTCATGTTCATTAACTCATAACCACTAGAACCGTTAGCTCCAATTTCAAAATTTCTATTCACAACTTGATCTAGAGGAGGATCTGCTTGAAATGAATTTGGTAATCTACAAGGGGCATTTGGATCTGCACATGCAAGTTCAGCAACCGAGGGCGTTCTACTTGATTCCTTATATGATACATAAAGTCTTGTTGAACCAATTAATGGCACTTCATTAAATCTCTTAACAATTCCGATGCCTGGGTTTATCCTCCAAAAAAAATGATTTCCCTCTAGAGCAGTTCCGTGCTGATCATTAATTTCCATGTTGGCCCAGTTCCAACGCGCTGATATATTTAGTGAGGTTGAACTATTCAAATCTATAGTATTGCTTCCATACAAGGCTGTATTATGAGTTGTCGATTCAATATTTGTTACGAATTGTTCTTCTCCCTCCTCATCAGTTACAACAAACACCCCTGTGCCTTGAACTCCTCTGTCAGCTTGAACAATTCCCAACTCTGTGGATGAAGCAAAGCTATTATGTGAAAAATCATAATTAACTCCACCGATAAATGTATTTGAAAGGCCAAGAAAATTGGAATCATAAGTTGATTGTAAATTTAGACCAAATGCATCTTGCTTGGTATTTGATCTATTGATAGCTCCAAAATTTTCAATTTCATTTTCATCATCATCAACTTCTAAACCTAGAGCAGTATAATTAATTGGTCCTGATGCAGATAGAATTTGAACACCGTCTGTGTTTGATTCAAACTCTCCACAAAGGATGTTATCCTGTGCACCTGTTCTATCAAAACGAAAACCACAGTCTCTACCTTCAAACTCATCACCATTATAATTTCTTCTTTCCATATGACGATAATACATATTTCCTTGAACTGACAATTGATCATTTACAAAATGGTTTCCGCCAAAATTTGTGTAGTAATTCTTGTTATGTGTATTATCCGGATATGTGTAAACAGCACTTAATCCCTCCAAATCAATAAGAGATAAAGGAACAGCACCATTTCCTCGAAGATCAGTGAAGGCTTGTCCAATATTTAAGAATAATTCGGTATCTTCACCTCTGTATCTGAAGTCACTGTAAAATGTCTCTAAATAAGATTCTGATTTTTCTCTCCAACCCTTATCAACATTAAAATTGGCACCTATGTAAATAGCATAATCATCAAAATTTTTTCCGTATTCAAGAACTTCATTTGTTCTTCCATGTTCACCACCAGAAAATGTTGTTTTAACACCTTCATTTTCAAAACCATTTTTCATTTGCATAGAAATGGCTCCACCTATAGCATTTTGACCAAAAATAGGGTCACCACCACTAAAAATTTGCATATTATTAATGGCAAAATCTGGAACAAGATCCCATTGAACAACCTCACCAAATGATTCATTCACTCTCATACCATTTTGATAGATTGCCATTGATTGAGCCGTTCCTAAAAGAGGACCAGCTACATAGCCTCTGAAATTAATATCATTTTGAAAAGGAGAACTATTTAAGTTTGAGATTGAAATACCTGCTGCTTCTCTATTTAGCGTTTCTACTACTGAAAAATTTTTTTTTTTTGTTAAAGAATCTTGTCCAAAGTTTTGCACATTAGATGGAACTCTCTCTATATTCATACCTGAGCCCTGAACTGGGGAAATAGAAATAATATTTACATCGGGTGCTACATAAGTCTTATCTTGAGCCATCAGAAAAACGGGCGCAAGAGTTACTATTGAAATTTTGAATAAAATCTTTTTCATTTCATCATTGTAACTGTATTATTTTTTTGTGTTATACTATATTATGAATTCATGCATAATCAAGAGATGTTAATAAAGATATCCCGGTAGAAAAAATGTTCCAAATATTTCAAAAAATAAAAGAAAAGAAATTCTCAGAAGTCAGCAATCATGATAAAGCTATTCTAATTTCCTCTATGATGGTAGAGTGTGCTAAAATTGATGACTCTTTTGCGGAAAAAGAAAAGAAATTAATAATAGATATTTTAATAAAAAAACTCCATCTTACAGAAAGTGAAGCTATGGATTGCTTTGATAAATCCATTAAAGCCTCAGAACAAAGCGTTGAAATTTATTCTTTGACAAAAGATATCAGAGATAATTTTTCAAAAGAAGAAATACTAATAATTTTTGAATATCTTTGGCAAATAATTCTCTCTGATAATATAATTGACGATTTTGAAGCTTCTATGATGACAAAGCTAACAGGACTATTCCATCTCACAGGAAAAGAGAGTGCTGAAGCAAAAAGAAATGCAAAAATTTTATTAAATATTGATATCTGATCTTTTTATTTTTTTTCTTTGTAATTCAAACTTTTTTCTATTTTTGATTGATTTTTTATGAACTCTCTCTCGCCACAATTTAAAACTTCTAGGCCTCAAGTTCTTTCTCATGATTTTTATGACTTCTGATTCTCTTTTTCCAGTTTTTTCGTATATTTCTTCAAATGTGATACGATCTGCCCATGCGGCCCAGATTATCCAATTAGAATCAGATATGAGAGGCTCTTTATTTTTAACGCGCGTCTGGGGTCTATCAGATTTCTTCACAATTTCTAAAATACTTCTACTTCAATTATATCTAGTTGTGGATTAAAGTTTTTTCCAAAAGCTACAAAACCAATACTTTCAATTTCAGATGAGTTAAATTTTGATGGTTGATAAAAATTTGATCTTTTAAAATCATCAAATAAAAGCTCGTAAGTTTGCCATTTTTCTGAAACTTTAAAACTACTCGAATAAAATTGCCATGGTAGAAAAAGAAATGTTGTTCTTATATGAACATAATATTCACTTGGAAAGCCTTTGGCTTTAATTCTAAGACCTTTAAAATCCTGATTTTCAAAATTAAAATTTGAGCGAAATTGAATAAAGCCCCCATTATTTTCAGTGCTAACAATTCCACTTAAACGAATAAAGTTTTTTTGAGATTCAGAAATTAATTCAACCTTGCCTGAAGATACCCCCCCCATAACTTGATCTGAAATGAACTCCCATTCTTTATTGAAATTTTCTAAATTATTTTTATGAAGTAAATCCATTGCATTTAATTTATTAACAAATATAAAGATAAATATAATAACTAAATGAAATTTCATACATTGATAATATCATGGCTAAATATAAAAATCTAATCAATGGTTTGAAACTTTTTGAAAAATATTTTTTTAAAAGAAAATTTTATTTTAAATCATTAATTCGTTTGGTGGGGGTAAATGATTAATAAAGAAATTATAGATCTAGTTGTTAGCACCCAAGAAAGGTGGGCTAATATTGTATTAGAAATAGGAAGAAAATATAAAAAAAAAAAAAATCTAGAAAATTTAGTTTTTGAATTATTAAACAATATATATGCATTTAATCATTGCGAAGTTTTATTTAAGCCAACACTTGCAAAGCATAATCAATTTAGATCAACGAAAGAAGAGTTTATATCCTATTTTCTGGGGCAAAACAAAGAATGCATTGAAGATTATGGTTTTGCAATTAAAAATTGGAAATCAATAAAGTTTGAGAACTATAAAATTGTTGAATATAATGGTTATTTTATATCTATGGGTAATTATTATTTTGAAGACCAAAAAAACAAATTACTTAAAGTTGAATTTACATTTGGTTTTATTAATATAGGTAACAATGAATTAAGAATTAATTTGCATCATTCATCATTACCCTACAATGATTAAAGTAAAAAGAATCAACACCCTGTTCATTTATAAGTATTATATTTCAATTGAAAGTTATCAAATTCAGGAATATCATAAAAAATCAGATAATTTCTTAACATTAAATATTTAACAGCCTCAATTTCAAATATGTTTTGATGATGCAACTATAATAATTACATAACCTAATAATTTCTCAATGAATAAAAGTCTTATAACAAACCTCATAACTCTTATGATAACAATATATGGATCGTTTTCACCATTCTACTCAGCAGAAATCTTCATGGCAGGTTTATTTGGATTATCAGGTGGTTTGACAAATTGGCTTGCAGTTCATATGCTCTTTGAAAAAGTTCCATTTCTTCTCGGTTCAGGAGTTATCCCATTGAAATTTAAGGAATTTAAAGACGGGATTAGGAACCTCATTATGCATGAATTTTTCTCATCAAAATCATTACAAAACTTTTCTCAAGAAGATAATGTTTCCATAGAAAATATTTTTGAAAAAATAGATTATGATAAAATTTTTAGTAAATTCATTGATGCGATTAAAGAATCAACCTTAGGGTCGATGCTAGAAATGGTTGGTGGCGAAAAAGCACTTGAGCCATTAAGAGATCCAATTAAAAAAAAAATAAAAGAATCTATTGATGAATTAACCAAAACAAATTTAACCGGTGAGAACGTATTTTCTGAAAAGTTCAGGAGTGAAATAGAAACTCTGATAGATTCTAGATTAAATGAACTTACACCAGAGCAAGTTAAAATAATTATCAAAGATATAATTCACAAACATCTTGGATGGCTTGTTGTCTGGGGAGGGGTTTTTGGGTTTATTATTGGACTTACTTTAGGTTTTCTTGGGAGTGTAAGTTGAAAAAAAATATTTTTAATTTTTCTAATACTTATTCTAAACTACCAAAAAATTTTTACGAAAAAATTAAACCTAACCCTGTTAAAAATCCACAATTAATTGAATTCAATAACAAGTTATCAAAATTTTTAAATATAGATCCAAATATGATAAATGATAAAAATGGAAGTCTTTATTTTTCAGGTAATCTGCTGCCTAGAGGTTCCAATCCAATTGCGATGGCATACGCTGGCCATCAATTTGGAAATTATGTTCCCCAATTAGGAGACGGAAGAGCAATTTTAATTGGCGAATTAATTGCATCAAATGGTAAAAGATTTGACATACAATTAAAGGGTTCAGGAAGAACTTCATTTTCAAGGCAAGGTGATGGAAGATCACCTTTAGGGCCTGTAATTAGAGAATATATCTTGAGTGAATCACTTCATCACCTAGGTTTAAAAAGTACACGTTCTTTAGCTATCGTTGGAACTGGAGAAGAAGTTTTGAGAGAAAGGCTAATGCCAGGAGGTATTTTAACTCGAATTGCTTCAAGTCACATTCGTATAGGTACTTTTGAATTTTTCTTTTACAAAAATGACTTCCATTCTCTTAAAAAATTGGCTGATTATACAATTAATCGACACTTAAAAAAAAAATCAAAGAATCCTTATAAATTATTGTTGAGAACTGTTATAAAGCTCCAAGCTGAACTTATTTCAAAATGGATGAGTATTGGTTTTATTCATGGGGTAATGAATACTGACAATACTTCAATTTGCGGTGAAACTATAGACTATGGCCCTTGTGCATTTATGGATAATTACATACCAAATAAAGTTTTTAGCTCTATTGATTATGGAGGTAGATATTCTTATGTTAATCAGGGGAAAATTATGCTTTGGAATTTATCTAAATTTGCTGAAAGTCTGATACCATTATTGAATGAAAAATTTGAAAAATCAAAAATCATAGCCCTAGATTGTCTTAAATTATTTCCAAATTTTTTTGAAGAAAATTGGTTAGATGTAATGAGAAAAAAAATTGGACTTAAAAAAAAATTAAAAGAAGATATTAGTATAATAAACGATTTCTTTGAATTACTTAAAGATGAAAACTTGGATTTCACAAATACATTTAGAATGTTAACTAATTATTTGGAAAAAAAGAACAGCAAAGTATTTATTAAAAATCTTAAGAATAAAGCTAAATTTTCTGATTGGTTTCTACGTTGGGAAAATAGAATTAAAAAAGAAAATGTGAAAATTGAAAAAATTATATCAGATATGAAAAAAACAAATCCAATTTATATTCCACGAAATCATATTGTCGAACAAGTAATTAACTCTGCTGTAAATAACAATAATTTTAAACCAATGAGAGAACTTCTTGAGGTCGTTAGAAAACCTTTTACCGAAATAGCTTCACAACAAAAATACTCATTACCACCTAAGCCTAGTGAAGTAGTTGCAAATACTTTTTGTGGAACTTAAATAACTGAAAACCCAAGTCTTTTACTTTCATCGAGAACCTGATGTTCTGCCTCCAGCCATAAAGGTATAGCTTTTTCCAAAATTTTGTGTCCTTTATCAGACAATTTCATTATTTTCTTTCTTGAATCTTTTGCTTTAACTTGCTCAATCAATTCTTCTTTTAGCAATATATTTAATCCTCTTGTAAGTGTTGTTCTATCCATTAGTAATTCATCTGCAAGAGAAACTAAAGTTCTGTTTTTACTGGTTGCAATTAAGGATAAAATTGTGAATTGAGTAATTCTTATTCCTACAGATTTTAATTTTTTATCATAAAACTGAGTAACAACTCTGGATGCTTTTCGCATTTTAAAACATTTACAACTTAAAAGTTGTCTATACTTAAATGATTTTGTTTCTTCCATCAATTTTCTTTAATCAAATATAATTCCAGTGTTAAAATATATCTTTTAGTTTACTTAATGCGAATCTAAATCTTTTTTAACATCCTCATGATCCCCGGTTATTATATGATGCTGACTTTTTGTTACAAACTTTTCCAAGAAAGGAATGAAAATTAAGGGAATTAAACCGCCCACTACTATCCCAAATATCATACTTCTAATATGTGGATCAAGATAGCTCGCAACTACGTCAGCTAGTATGTGCGATAAAGCCGCACCAAATATTCCTGCTACGTATCCGTTTGAAACTATCTTTAATAATCTATTTATACTAAATCCAGTATAATAACCTATTATCATAATGCTTACATGAACAAACCCAAAAATAAATCCACGAAGATTTCCAGTTGTTTCGTCAAAAAAATTTTCTAGAAAAAATTCCATTAATTTGAAACTCTACACTAAATGATTAAAAATATCATTCATTACTTTCTTAATTTTCATGGAGAAATTTTACCTAATATATATTTTTTAAATTATGTTTAAAATAATTCTTTATTAATCCTTATCTAATAAATTTATTTTAAATATTATAATCGACTATTTTTAAAAATATTTTCTAAGATTAGTTACGTATTTTTTATTTTCCTTCTAATTCTTTTAAATTTTACTAAGCAGTCAAATGCTGATAAAAAGTTTTAGTGTGTAAAATGAATTATGGTATTTCTGGCGAAAATGATGAGACTGATATAGAATTCAAGAACTTGGGCATTATGATTCAAGATCAAGTTTTATACTTAGATATAGAGAACCAATGGCTCTCTGCAGAAAATCAAAAGGATTTTAGAGACTGCGGGGGTAAACATAGCAAATCAGATTTTCTTCAAACAGACTGAACTGTTTTTTCAATGTCCTACTTTAGAAAATAACGGTAAATTAATCAGAAAAAATGTTATTGAATTAAATAGATATACCGGCTTCATGAAACATGAATTTAGGACAAGTATTGAAACAATATATAGAACAGGGACTTGTAAGTTGTCAAAAAATAAAAGATTATTTTAGGTTTTCTAATTTTCTTTTTGTAACTCACTAGCAACTTTAAACAAAAATAGACTCCTTGATTTTTTGTTTTTGAAAAAGCATTTTGACAAAAAAAAACCCGACTACTTAGCCAGGCTTTTTAAAGAAATTGTGTAAGTTTGAAACTACTTCTCAGCGCAAGCGTAAGAATTGATTTCAAGACCAACTGAAATTTCAGAGATCATAGGTTTTGTCCAAGCCATCTTTATATCCTTTAAAAAGTTAATATCAGATTACACAATATTACTTTTAACTTAACAAATACTGAGTTTTATATTCATAATGTATTAATGTTTTATCTAAAATCTAATCTTTACCTATATGGCGGAGAGAGAGGGATTCGAACCCTCGAAACAGTTTCCTGTTTACACGCTTTCCAAGCGTGCGCCTTCAGCCACTCGGCCACCTCTCCTATTAATCACCTGATGTTTTTAAAACATTTATAAAAGCTGATTGAGGTATCTCAACCTTACCAAATTGTCTCATTCTTTTTTTCCCCTTTTTTTGCTTATCTAGAAGTTTGTTTTTTCTTGTGACATCTCCCCCATACAACTTAGCTGTCACATCTTTCCTATAGCTATTGATAGTTTCTCTGGCAATTATTTTTCCTCCAATTGCAGCTTGTAATGGTATTTTAAATTGTTGTCTAGGTATTAGTTTACTTAACTTCTCGCAATAAAACTTTCCCCTTGAAACAGATTTTGATCTATGACAAATAAAAGACAATGCATCAACTGGATCAGAGTTTACTAAAATCTGAACTCTGACCAAATCACTCTCGCTATATTCTTTAAATTCATAATCGAAACTTGCGTAACCACTTGTTATAGATTTCAACCTATCATAAAAATCAAAAACTACTTCCGCTAATGGTAAATAATACTCAATCATAGCCCTTTTACCTAGATAGCTTAGATTTTTTTGAACTCCTCTTCGCTCTGTACAAAGTTGAATTACTGAACCTAAATATTCATCAGGCAACATTATCGTTGCTTTGATAATTGGTTCAGAAATATTTTTAATTTTCATTATATCTGGAAGTTCTGATGGGTTATGAATATTAAATATATTACCATCTGTTTGTTCAACTTTGTAAACAACAGAGGGAGATGTTGTTATTAAATTCAAATCAAACTCTCGGCTTAATCTTTCTTGAATAATTTCTAAATGCAAAAGACCAAGAAAACCACATCTATATCCCATCCCCAATGCTGCGGAGGTTTCAGGCTCTGACGAAAAGCTAGCATCATTCAAACCTAATTTGAGAAGACTATCCTTCAATAAATCGTAATCATCGGCATCAACAGGATATAAACCACAAAAAACAACTGGTCTACTAGGCTTAAAACCAGGTAAAGGATCTTCTGTTGGTTTTAATGCATCCGTAATTGTATCACCAACCTTGCAGTCACTTACGTGTTTAATACCCGCAGTAATAAATCCAATTTCTCCAGGATTTAATGAATCTGAATATTTAATTTTTGGAGTGAAAAAACCACACTTTTCAACAAAATAGGAAGCGTTGGTTCCAATCATTTTCAATTTCATACCTTTTTTTAAAACTCCTGATTGAATTCTAACTAAGATTATTACACCTAAATATGGGTCGTACCAACTATCAATAAGCATGGCAACTAAATTAAGATCGTCTTTAACTTTTGGCGCAGGTAACCTTTCAATTATTGCCTCCAGAAGATCATTAATACCATTGCCAGTTTTGGCCGATACTAATATCGCTTTTGATGCATCAATTCCTATCACTTCTTCTATTTGATTTTTAATTCTTTCAGGTTCAGAAGATGGTAAATCAATTTTATTTAATACTGGAATAATCTCATGATTATTTTCAATTGCTTGATAAACATTAGCTAATGTTTGAGCTTCAACTCCTTGTGAAGAATCAACAACAAGAAGAGAACCTTCGCACGATGCCAAAGATCGACTAACTTCGTATGCAAAATCAACATGACCAGGCGTATCCATAAGATTAAAATTATATATATTTTTATCTTTGGCTTTGTACTCCAAATAAACAGTTTGAGCTTTAATTGTAATGCCTCTCTCTCTCTCAATATCCATTGAATCTAAAACTTGATCTTTCATTTCTCGATCAGGTAATCCATCACATTTCTGAATGATTCTGTCTGCCAGCGTAGACTTACCATGGTCTATGTGAGCTATTATAGAAAAATTTCTAATTCTATTGAGTAACATTATCTGAGGACTGCTTTAAATTTTGATTTAGCTTGATTAATTATTTTTTCAGATAAGTTATTTATCTCATTTTCAGTCAATGTTTTGTTCCCTGATTGCATAATAACCTCTAAAGCTAATGATCTTACATCTTTGTTTTCATAATTATCAAAAACTCGTACATCCAAAATAATTTCTTTATCTATTTCTTTTATATAATTAACAAGTTCAATAGAGGAGAGTTTTTTATCAACATCAAATGAAAAATCTCTAATTGACGCTTGGTAGGAAGAACTGATAAACTTGTCCCTTGATACTGATTTCTTTTTATAAAACTTTAAAATATCTGATAAATACAATTCAAATAAACAAGTAACATTTTTAATTTTAAATTTTTTTGCAATACTTGGATGTAATTCACCGAAACTAGCAATTTTCTTATTTCCTAACATAAAACATCCATTTTTACCTGGATGATAGTAATTTTTTTTTTCATCTGTAATTTTCATTTTATCAGACTGCAACTTCAAAATTTCAAAAACAGAGAAAAGATCTGTTTTCAAATCAAAAATATCAAAATCTCTACTTTTCATGATCCAATTTTTTTCAATTGCTTTTCCCGATCTTATCAATGTTAAATGATCTGCTTGCTCACCTGGTCTAATCCCTTGAAAGATAGGGCCCATTTCAAAGACCGAAATATTTTGAATATTTTTATTGTTATTTTTATTAATTAAATTCAATAAACCACCTACCAAATTAGTTCTTAAACAAGACAATTCTGAATTAATAGGGTTCTCAATTTCATAAAGCTCATTACTATTTTTTAGACTTTCTTCCCACTTTTTATTTGCAAACGACCAAGAAATTGTTTCCATTATATTCCTACTAACTAAAACCTCCTTGATTTTTCTCTTTAATTTTTGTGAATCTGAAGTTACATCTGATTCAATTAATTTTTGTAATTTAAATTCTGTACTTGGGACATTTTCATAGCCCGTAAGTCTTCCAACTTCCTCAACTAAGTCCTCTTTAATTTTTATATCAGATCTCCAAGAGGGTGGACTTACTTTGAAAACTTTTTTTTCAATTTTTAAATCACAACCTATCTTTAGAAGTTTATTTTCAATAACTTTTTTGTTAATCTCATAACCAAGAATCTGATTAATAAAATCAATATTTATTTCTATATAAGGGTTTTTAGGAGTGGAAATTGAATCACTAACTATTGAACCTACCTCACCTCCACAGTTTTTAATTATCATCCCAGTAGCAAGTTCAATTCCATCAAAAGCTGAATTAGTGTCTATTCCTCTTTCAAACCTATATCTAGCATCACTAATAATATTTAATTTTCTTCCCGCATAAGCTATTTTATTTGGACTAAAGTATGCAGATTCTATCAAAATATTTTTTGTATCATTATCACACGAAGAATTCTTACCTCCCATTACACCTGCCAAGCTTAAAATCTTATTTTCATCGCAAATTACGATCATCTTTTCGTCTAAGATATAATTTACATCATCCAAACCTTGGAATTGCTCTCCCTTTTTGGAATATCTTATTTCAATATTTCCCTCTATCTTATCGGAATCAAAAACATGAAGAGGTCTACAAAAATCTCTAGTTAAATAATTTGTTACATCTACTAGGGATGAAATAACTTTTAAACCTGAACCTTTAAATCTTTTTTTCATAAAATCTGGTGATTGAGTATTTTTTACATTTTTAATTTCCCTTAATAAAAATTGAGGACAACCCTGATCTTTTAGTTTATTAAAAACTTTTATTGAACTTTGAAATTTATTTTTGATAGGTTTAATTTTTTTTTCTTTTAAAACTCCAAAACCAGAAGCACTTAAATCTCTCGCAATGCCATAAACACCTGCACAATCTCCTCTATTTGGAGTAATTGCAATTTCTATTTCAATATTTTCATCACTTAAATAATTTGAAAATTGATCGCCTACTTTACAATCATTATCAAGTTCAATTATACCTTCTGAGACCTCAGACAAATTTAGTTCTTCCTCAGAACATAACATTCCATTAGATTCAACACCTCTAATGACACTCTTACCAATTTTAAATTCGTTTTCCGTACCAACCATTATTTTGGAACCAACTTTTGCAAGAACCGTTTTCATTTTTTTTTTTACATTTGAAGCTCCACAGACAATCTTTAAAATTTCATTTCCATCATTAACATCACAAACTTTTAATTTATCAGCATTAGGGTGTTGATTTATATCTTCAACTTGAGAAACTATAAAGTTATCTAAATTTTTTTTAGTATTTTTACAATCTTCAACTTCCAGACCAATACTAGTTAATTTTTCACATAATTCTTCAACTGAAGATTGAAAATCTAAATACTCTTTTAACCATGCTAATGTAAATCTCATTTAACGCCAACTCAAATCTGTTTCTTCAAAGAAAGAGAAACCATAATGTTGAAGCCATCGTAATTCACCATCAAAAAAATTCCGTAAATCAGGCATACCATATTTTAACATAGCCAGCCTTTCGATGCCCATACCAAAAGCAAAACCATTAATATTTTTTTCAATACCCGACATTCTTAAAACTTCAGGATGAACCATTCCACAACCAAGTATTTCCATCCAATTTTTCCCCTCGCCTAAAATTATTTTACCTGAATCTTTTCTGTAATTTATATCAACCTCTGCCGATGGTTCTGTAAAGGGAAAGTAGGAAGGTCTAAATCTTAATTGTAAATTATCTTTTCTAAAAAATGTTTTACAGAATAACTCTAAAAACCATTTTAAGTTTGCAAAATTTATTTTTTCCTCAACAATTAACCCTTCTACTTGGTGAAACATTGGAGTGTGAGTTATATCTGAGTCGCATCGATATGTTCTACCAGGTGCAAAAATTCTTAAAGGAACATTCTTATTTTTTAATGATCTTATTTGAACAGGAGATGTATGTGTTCTTAATACATATGAATCTTTATCTTTATTCTTCAAATAAAAAGTATCATGCATTTGTCGAGCAGGGTGGTCTTCTGGGATATTTAATGCTGAAAAATTATGGAAATCATCCTCAACATCTGGTCCCTCTTCATAAGCAAGACCCATTCCTCCTAAAATTGAGATTATTTCGTTCATTGTCTGGGTTATAGGATGTACCTTTGCTTTTATTAATTTAACCTCTCGAGGTGGGAGAGAAGAGTCCACATAATCTTTTTCTAAACTTGAATTTATTTCTTCTAATTCAATCTTATTTTTTTTGTTTTCTAGATTTAGAAAAAATTCATTTTTGAATTGATTTAATTTTATTCCAAATTCTTTTTTCTTCTCGAAAGATAAGCTTGATAAAGATTTTAATTCCAGAGTAACTAAGCCATTTTTGCCAAAGTATTTAACTCTAACATTTTCTAGCTCTTGACTTGAGTTCGCAATTCCAACTTCATTCAAGGCTGACTGAATTAGTTGATCATAATTCATTTTAGACGTAAATTAAGCAGCTTTGACTTTAGCCACTATCTGCTTGAAAGATTCAGGTTCAAGTGCGGCAAGATCAGCAAGGACTTTTCTATTGTAATTTATTTTAACTTTTTTTAGACCGTTGATAAAAGTTGAATATTTTATTCCGTGAAGTCTACAACCAGCATTTATTCTTTGAATCCATAAACTTCTGAATTGTCTCTTCTTAACCTTTCTATCTCTATATGCGTATTGTCCAGCTTTTTCTACAGCTTGGTTTGCTACTTTAAAAGTATTTTTTCTTCTTCCAAAAAAGCCCTTGGCTCTTTTTATTATTTTTTTATGTCTAGCTCTAGTAACACTTCCTGCTTTAACTCTTGACATATTCTACCTACCTCAACTTTGCATTTATGTATTTTTTTACTATTCGTGTATCTTGTTTTGACATTAATGTTGGACCTCGAGAGGATCTTTTCATAGTTTTTGTCCTCTTAGATAAGTTGTGCCTTTTTCCACTCGCAAACATGAGTATTTTGCCAGTTGCAGTGACCTTGAACCTTTTTTTTGTTCCACTTTTTGTTTTTATCTTAGGCATAATTAAATTATTTATATATCTTTTTTTTTTCAAATCAAGATTGTTTTAAATTAAGCTATCTGGGTGCAACAACCATAATCATTTGCTTTCCTTCAAGTGTCGGAACTTGTTCAATCTTAGCTAATGGTTCTATTTGAGTTTCAAGCTTTTTCAAAACATCCATACCCCTTTGATGATATGCCATTTCCCTGCCCTTGAATCTTAATGTTATCTTTACTTTGTCACCATCACTAAGAAATCTTTGTATAGACTTTAATTTTACGCTATAGTCATGATCTTCTATTCCTGGTCTTAATTTGACCTCTTTAACTTCAAATGTTTTTTGTTTCTTTTTCGCTTCTGCTAATTTTTTTTGAACTTGGTACTTATATTTTCCATGATCAATTATCTTGCATACAGGTGGAGAGGCATTAGGGGAAACTTCAACGAGATCTAAGCCTTGTTCAAAGGCGAGTTTAATTGCATCATCAGTTTTATAAACACCAAGCATATCTCCTTTTTCCGAAATTACTCTAACGGAGTTTGCTTTAATTCTTTCGTTTACGGCGGGACCGTGCTTCTTGGGTGAATTAAACCTAGCTTTATTCATATTTTAATGATTGCATGTAAAAAATAATTTCCTTTCGTTTTTGCAATTTTAACTTAACGTCTAAAAATATTCACAATTTAGGGTATTCTGCAAGAGATATTTATTTTTTTTAAAAACTCTTCCTTTGTCAGAACATCTTGATTTTGAGTTCCTAGTGTTCTAAGAACAATTTCTTTATTTTTAACTTCTTTTTCCCCAATGATTCCAATAAAGTTTATTTTTTTGAGTGAAAGCTCTCTTATTTTATAATTTAGTTTTTCATTTCTATGATCAGATATACATCTAATATTTGATTTCTTTAAACTCTCTATAATCTCATCAGAATATTGTTTGCAATTTGAATTTATAGTCGCTATTGCAACCTGAACTGGACTCAACCAAGCTGGAAATTTTCCAGAATAATGCTCAATTAAAATTCCAATAAATCTTTCAAATGAACCTAATATTGCCCTATGAAGCATTACTGGTCTATATTTATTTCCATCCTCTCCAATATAACTTGCATCAAGTCTTTCTGGCAAAACAAAATCAACCTGCAAAGTACCGCATTGCCAGTCTCTTCCAATTGCATCTCGTAAAACAAATTCGAGTTTCGGTCCATAAAATGCTCCATCACCAGGATTAAGTTCGTATTTATAACCTGCTTTTTCCACAGCATCTATCAAAGAACTTTCGGCCTGATCCCATACTTTATCACTACCTGCACGATTTTTAGGCCTATCAGAAAACTTAATTGCAATATCTTCAAAACCAAAGTCTTTATAAATTTGCATCAATAATTTACAAAAATTTGAAGTTTCAGAAATTACTTGTTCCTCTGTGCAAAAAATATGAGCATCATCTTGCGTAAATGCTCTTAATCGCATTAACCCATGAAGGGCACCAGATGGTTCGTTTCGATGACAAGAACCAAACTCAGCCATGCGAATTGGCAACTCTTTATAACTTCGAATACCTTGTCGAAAAATTTGAACGTGGCAAGGACAATTCATTGGTTTAATAGCGAGCGTTACTTGCTCTGCCTCCGAGATAAACATTTGTTCTCTAAATTTATCCCAATGACCAGAGTCTTGCCATAATGATTGATCGACTAATTGAGGTGTATTAACTTCTTCATATCCTGAATTATCAAGTTTATTTCTCACATATTTAAGAATAGTTTGGTATAATTTCCATCCATTGTGATGCCAAAAAACCGAACCTGCGGCTTGTTCTTGCATGTGAAAAAGATCTAAATCTTTACCTATTTTTCTATGATCTCTTTTTTCTGCTTCTTCAATCTTATTTAAATAATCGTTTAACTCCTGCTTATTGTTCCATGCAGTTCCATAGATTCTCTGAAGCATTTCTTTTTTAGAATCTCCTCTCCAATAAGCACCTGCTAATTTTGTTAATTTAAATGGGCCAACTAATCTAAGGCTAGGAAGATGCGGGCCCCTACATAAATCAAAAAATTTTGATTTCTCTTGTTCATAAATCTGAAAATTATCATTTTGCTCTGACTCTTTTATAATCTCGACTTTATAACTCTCTTTTTTTGAACTAAAAAGCCTTAGTGCATCTTCCTTGCTTTTGAAAGTTTTTAAAATTCTACTGCCTGAATTAATTATTTGTTTCATTTCATTTTCTATCACTGGAAAATCATCTGTAGAAATTGGTTTTTCAAATAAAACATCATAGTAAAAACCATTCTCAACTGTAGGACCTATTGCCAACTTAGCTGAGGGATATAGTTTTTTTATTGCGCTAGCTAATACTTGGGCAGTTAAAGTGTGCCTCATTATTTCAAGTCCTTGATCAGAATTAAGAGTTATGATCTCAATTTTTGCATCTTCTTGAATAATATCACACAGATCTATTTGAATACCATTCACTGAAATAGCAACGGCATTTTTGAGTAATGATTTGGAAATGCTCTCAGCGACCATAAAACCGTTGGTGCCTTGATCGAATATCTGGGTTCTCCCATCTGGAAATGTCAGTTTTGGCATTGTTTTAATTAAAATAAATGTTTATTTTTGTCAATCATAACTACAAAGACAGTTTTATTTTTAATTTTTTTAAAACTTCATCTATAAACTTTTTATTATTATTCTGAAACTTAAATATTGAAACTTTTTCGCCAATAGGACTACAAAGCTCTGGTTTCGAAAACTTAGTAAAGAAAACAAAAGTATTATTACCACCTTTAGATATAAGATGTATTGGTCCAGTATCATTTCCGATAGATATTGATGAGTATTTTGATAATTTTCCTAGATCAAATAAACTAGTTTTGTTACATAAATCTTTAACACTTGGAAAGTTCAACTTAATTCTTTTACAAATTTTTTGATCCTCTGCACCTCCCACAATTAATACATCATAATTATTCTTCAATAAAAATATTACAATATTTTTATAAATCTCGATTGGAATTCTCTTATTAACTCTTTTTTTTGATCCACCTGGAACTATTAATGCAAATTTATTTTTAGGCACTAAAAATTCTGATTTAAATAGCCAAGGAAGATCTAAAATTGATTCATACTTTATGTTACTAAGACCAATTTGATCTTTTTGTCTTTCAAGAGTATGCATATTATTCCTATTCTTATTATCATGCTCAATCTTTGCATATTTTCCAATTCCATTAGTAATAATTTTTTTTCTATAAAAATATTTTAAGTAAAATGATGTTCTTCTTGATGTTTGAAGATCATATACAAAATCAAAATCCTCAAATATAATTTTTTTTCTAATTTGTTTTATATCCATAAAGTAAAAAAAACTTCTCTTAATTGTGATTATATCCTTGAACCATTCTGATCTTGCGAAAAAATTCTCAAATGGTTTCTCAGTTAATAAAACAACTTGTGCTTTATGATATTTTATAATTGAAAAAATAGCATTTAAAGAAAGGATAATATCCCCTAAACCACCAAATTTAATGATTAAGATTTTCTTTTGTCGAGAGTAAATCTTCATAAATCATCATTGTTTTTTTTAGCATTTGGTCAAGACTGAATTTTTCTTGAACTCTTCTTCTTGCGTTAGAACCTATTTTATCTTTTCTTTCTTGAGGAAGGTCTAATACTTCTAAAATTTTATCAGCTAGCTCCTGAGAGTCTGATGGTTCAACAAGCCAACCTGTCATTTCATTCTCAATAATTTCTCTGGATCCACCGTGATTTGAAGAAATTATTGGTTTGGTCATAGACGAGGCTTCAGCACTTACTCTTCCAAAAGCCTCAGGTTCAACCGAAGTGGAAAGAACAATATCAGCTATTGAATATACTGCAGGCATATCATTAAGATTTCCGCAAAAAATAACCTTATTTTCTATATTAAGCTGTTTAACTCTTCTCTCTAGAGTTTTCCTAAATCTTGTTTTTCCGTCTGCACCCCCAACAAATAGCATTATAAAATTTAATTTCGGTGATTTTTGAGTAATGGTTTTAATTGCATCTAGAGCAATTAAATGTCCTTTCCAAGATGTTATCCTTGCAGGGAGAAGAAAAACATGAACATTTTCTTTTAAAAGTAATTTTGATAAGATTTTTTCTTTTCTTTGCTCAGTTACAGAACTCATATTAAAATAATCAGTATCAATACCTCTATTAATCTGTACTAGTTTTGATTTACATTTAGGAAAATAAAATCGCACATGATCATCAATAAATTTTGAAATTGTTATTACTTTATCTCCTGAAGTCATTACACTATTATATTTCTTCTTTAAAAAAAAATTATTTCCTGAATAAGTTCCGTGAAATGTTGTTACTAAAGGTATTTTTATTTGTTTTATAATATTATTAAAACAAAATGCCGGCCATCTACTCCTGACGTGAACAATATCAGGTTCCAACTCATCCAGAATCGACACTATTTTTCTTTTTATCAAAAAATAATTTATTAAACCCTTTTTTTTTAAATTTAGTTGCCTGTGTTCAACACCTCGATATTTGTATTTTTCTGCCATTTCGCCCCCGGAAGATAATATTGCAGAATCGTGTCCATTGTTTATAACTTCTTTAGCTATATCTAGAGTGCCCCTCTCGACACCTCCATTGATTTGATCTAAAGACGGTAATATTTGAAGTATTTTAGCCATTAAAACTTTTTTTAAAAATATCTTTAAGACCCAACTTATAATTTTCAAATTTAGGTGTCCAACCTAATATTTTTTTTATTTTTTTATTAGAAACTTTTTTATTATCACTATAAAAATCTTTTATCACTGAGCCTATTCTATCTGAATCGATATTAATATATTCAAGTTTTTTAATTTTTAAAATCTTTGCAGCAAACAATGTCACTTCTTCAGAACTAGATGGAAAATTATCCGTTACATTGAAAATTTCTCCAGGAGTAATATTTTTCATACTAAGAATTATTGCTTGAGCTATATCTTCAACATGAACTCGTGAGAAAAATTGAGATTTTTTTTTTATAACTAATTTTTTACCATTATTTAATTTGTCTATTGCTGATCTTCCAGGTCCGTAAATTCCTGGAAGTCTAAAAATATGTGAAGGAAAGTTTTGCCGCTGATACATGTTTAAAAATATTTCTTCAACTCTTCTTCTTTTCTTCCCTCTTTTTGTCAGGGGTTTAACTTCAGTATCCTCATCAACCCAATCGCCATTATGATTGCCATAAACGCTTGTTGAAGATAAATAACCAAACCATTTGAGACTTACCAAATTAATATTTAATGATTTAAGAAGATTATAAACTAAGTCTTGATCATTTTCAGGAGGAATGGAATTTATAATATGAGTAGCACCACTAAAATAAAATTCTTTGTTTTTTTCAAAATCATTAAGAGTTAACCTATGTATATTCAATTCATTATCAAATTTCTCTGATTTAATATTTTCTTTATGAGTGCAAATGATTTCAAACCCACTATTCAGCTTGGGCATAATAAATTTTGAGCAATATCCAGCGCCAAAAAAAATTAATTTCATTCTAACTACCAATAATCTGCGTTTTAATCCAATCAAATGTTGGATGATTTACTAACTCTTTATGCCAAACCATTCTTGTCTTTCTCTTTTCCAAATCTAAAGGCAATTCAATAATTTTAAAATTATAATTTTTCGCCATTCTTTCTGCAGTTTCTGAAGGTAAAGTTAAAATTAAATTAGAACTTTTAAGAATTTCAGGTGCCAAAGTAATAAGTTCGATTCTTACAAAAATTTCTCTTTCTAAATCTAATTGACTTAATGCTCTATCAATAGGATGAGGTGGTGCATCCATTGGAGCAACTCTGAGATGCTTGGCTTTGAGATATTGATCTATTGATAATTTTTCTTCATTAGCCAGTGGATGAGATTTTCTTAAAATACAGACATAATTTTCTGTAAAAAGATCAGAGCAACCAAATCTAGTGGCTATAGATTCAAATCTTCCTATTGCAAAATCAATTTCATTATTATCTAAAAGTTTTAAAGCTTGATTGCCCTGCTCGGATAAAATACATAAAGAGGACGCAGGTGAGTTTTTATCGATAAAATCAACTAAACTTGGAAGTATGACGGGAGCCACATCATCTGACATAGATATCCTGTAAAGTTTTTTAGTTGTTTTTGGATTGAAGTTAATTGCAGAAAGTGAAATTTCTATACTGTTTAAAGCAGTTTGAATTGGAAGTGAAAGTTCATTTGCCCTTGGGGTTGGCCTCATACCTCTTGGCCCTCTGATAAAAAGTTCATCTTTGACCAAGTATCTGAGTCTATTTAATGCATTGCTCATAGCTGGTTGAGTAATACCAATTTTTTTGCTTGCTTTTGTAACATTCTTCTCTTCAAATAACGTTTTAAAAACAATTAGTAAATTTAAATCAAAGTTTTTTATATTCATTTAATGAATTTATGTTTTAATAATTATTTTAATAATAAATCTTTTATCGGAATATAATAGTATAAATTATAATATTTTAGGCTATTAATCATGTTAATTATATTTCTGTTTTCACTAATTCAAGGCTTTACAGAATTCCTTCCAATAAGTTCTCAAGGACACTTAATAGTTTTTAACGAATTTTTAGAACTAGATAATACAAATATATCAATTCATGATGCCACAATATTGGCTCACTTTGGATCTCTTTTTGCTGTAATGATTTATTATAGCCGGACTATAAAAAACTTCATATTATCTATTAAATTAATTGACAGACCAGATATTGATAAAAATTCTTTTTTGTTAGTAAATATTATCACATCAACAATCCCAGTCTTATTTGTTGGATACTTTTTTTCTAAATTTTTTAAATACGAAAGTGATAATATTTTATTAATTATAGCTATATCCAGTATCGTATTTGGGTTGCTTATGTTTTTCATAGATAGTTTTAGTTTAAGAATAAAAAATCAAAACTCTCTTAACTATTTGACATCTTTTTATATTGGAATTTTCCAATGCCTAGCTTTAGTTCCAGGTGTTAGTAGGTCAGGTTCCGTATTGACAATCATGAGATATTTAGGGTTCCAGAGACGGTTTTGTGTGTTTTATTCAAATCTTTTAAGTATTCCGGTAATAATAGCTGCCACGAGCTTTATGTTTTTCAGTCAATATGAAAGTCAAGTATTAGAGGAAATATTTAGTTTTGATGGAATAATGATTTTTGCATACAGTTTCATTTTCTCAATTTTATTTATATTTTTTTTTGTTTCTTGGGTTAAAAGGTTTTCACTTTCAATTTTTGTAATTTACAGATTATTATTTGGAATTTTCTTAATTCTATATATTATCTAAAAATTTTTTAAAGATATGTCTCAACTATTGTTTGAAGTGCAGAGGGATTTTTAACATATTGTTTCAAGTTTAATAAACCTTTTGAAGATATGTTATCCCTAGTAAGCAAACGCACTTGATCTCTGGTTAAGATTGGTTTGGGGAGCAATTCAAGGAAAAATGCCATGACTTTGGCTACAAAAAATGGAATTGGAAGATAAAACCTTTTTCTGCCCCTGGCAGAGAGAATTATATCAAAAATTTGATCAAATGATTGAACGGCTGGGCCTGCTAAATCATAACTTTTTTTCTTTAATGTACACACATTAATCAAAAAATAAGCCAAATCTCCTACATAAATTGGCTGAAATTTTACTTTTTTCTTAAAGTTTATTCTTGGAATAAAATTCACTCGTCTTATCTCAGGAGTTCCAATTAAAGGAAGGATAGGGCTAAAAGTAGAAATATTAAAAAACAAATTTGTAAAATTATCTCTTTTACCAAACACAACACTTGGGCGTACAATTATACAATTAGGAAATTCTCTCTTTATAGCATTCTCACCCTCTAACTTTGAATTTGCATACGATGAATCTGGACAATTTTCTATATTTAAGGCAGACAGATGAATAAAATTACTTACACCCTTTCTTAGCGATGAGGCAGCTAATGCTTCTGGAATATCTGTATGAACATTTTTGAAGAAATTTCTTCTTGATTCATTTAAAATGCCAATCAAGTTAAAAACAATATCTGCATTGGAAATTATACGATCTAAATTTTCTGCTGAAAATTCTTCAATTTTTTTAATTCTCACTTGACCAGGTTCACTTCCTAAAAAAAAGTCGGGTTTCTTTAGATTACTTCTAGTTACAATATCTACCTGACACGAATATTTGCACAAAATATTCACAAGATGAGAACCTATAAAACCTGTGCCACCAAAAACAATTACTTTCTTTCCACTAATTTGAATGTTCATTTTTTTTTTTTACTATTTATTTAATAATTCTGCTATTAATAGCATAATAAAAAATGATCAAAAAATGAAAACTTTTAAATTTGGTGAATCTAAAATCTATTTGCATGAAAATGACCTCCCAAAAGATATCGAAAACCCCAAGGTTATTTCTATTGATACCGAAACAACCGGCTTAAGCCTTGTAAGGGACAGACTATGTTTGATTCAAATTGCTTTGTCTAAAAAGGAATGTCATATTGTTAAATTTGATAAATCAAATAAAAATTTACCCTATAAATCACCTGAAATCAGGAAACTACTGGAAAATAAAAGTATTCAAAAAGTATTTCATTATGCAAGATTTGATGTTGCTGTCATCAAAAAGTCTTTCAACATTTCAATCAAAAATATTTTTTGTACGAAGATTGCATCAAAATTGGTCAGAACTTACACAGATAAACATGGACTAAAAGATTTATGCAAAGAACTTTTAAATATTGATATGAATAAATCTCAACAATCTTCTGATTGGTCATCAAACAATCTATCCGACAGTCAAATTAAATACGCATCATATGATGTAATCTTTTTATTTGAATTAAAACTAATTTTAGAGAAAATGCTTAAAAGAGAAGGGAGAACAGAAATTGCAGATTCAGCTTTTGAATTTCTTCCAACAAGAATTAAGATGGATTTTCTTGATTGGTATGATTTAGATATATTTTCACATTGATTTAAAACTATGGAAGTAAAAACAGGAAAGAAAGTAATTGATATTGAAATCAAAGCACTTGAATTGCTTAAAAAAACCATATCAACTGAATTTGCAAAAGTAGTAGACTTGTTAATTAACTGTAAAGGGAAAATAGTTATCTCAGGAATGGGGAAAAGTGGACATATTGCTTCAAAAATTTCATCTACTTTTTCTTCAGTTGGCTCGCCTTCTTTTTTTATCCATCCTTCTGAGGCTAATCATGGTGACTTGGGTATGATTGAAAAAAATGATTGTATTATTTTTATTTCGAATTCAGGAGAATCCTCTGAACTGATCAACTTAATATTACATTGTAAAAAATTAAAAATACCTATAATTTCAATCACTAGTAATCCAGATAGCACTTTAGCAAAAAAATCAAGTCTTAGATTAACAATACCTCAAAATATAGAGGCTTGTCCTTTAGAACTTGCACCTACAAGTTCAACCACCTGCACATTAGCCCTTGGCGATGCCATAGCAGTAACCTTGCTTAAAAAAAGAGGGTTTACTTCCAAAGACTTTCACGCTCTTCACCCTGGTGGAGAATTAGGTCAAATCTTTCTTGAAGTAAAAGAAATAATGAATACAAAAGGAGCTTTGCCACTGATTAAAAAAAATAAAAAGGTAAGCGATGCCATATTAGAAATGACATCAAAAGGTAAAGGTTGCGTGGGTATTATTTCAAATAAAGGTGATTTAGAAGGAATTATAACTGATGGTGATCTAAGAAGACACATGAGCCCAAATCTTCTAAATAAATCAGTTGTTGAAATAATGACAAATAACCCAAAAACTCTCTTACCATCAACCCTTGTTTCTAAAGCACTTGAAATGATGAATAATCAATCTATTACTAATTATTTTATTACTGAAAATAAAAAACCAGTTGGAATTGTCCACATGCACGACATTTTAAGAAAATAAAAATATTATGAGCTATTCAATTTTCATTAGAACACTCAAATATGGCTTCGTTATTATTTCAGTCATAATCCTCCTGCTTGTAATGTATAATAATAAATCTTTAAAAACCAATCAGGATTCAAACTCGCTTTCATTTGAGAGTAGTGATTTTAAATCAGTCACCCAAATATTAAATAAACCTGTTTTTATGAGTATAAATAAGAAAAAAGAACCATTTAAAATTATGGCAAAAAAAGCAACAAGATTTAAAGATTCACCTGACATTTTTAATTTAGATGAACCTACAGGAGAAATTAAATCTGGCACAGATGATTTTTTCCTCAGTGGAGATTTTGGTATCTTCAATAAAGAAATACAACAATTAAAAGTAGAGGGTAATGTTGAATTAAATGATGGAGATACCTTGAAGTTCAATACATCAGAGATGTATTTTGATTTTAAAAAAGAAATACTTTCAGGAAATAAAAAAATAAAAGGAAAAAATAATAATTCGTCTATAGAATCTGAAGGATTTAAAATAATTAATAAAGAAAATAAGATAATATTTACTGGAAAAACAAAACTAATCCTCGCTAATGAATAAAATTTACAAAAAAATAAGTATTTTAATAATTGCAACACTTTTGAATTTTAATTTTACTAGCTCTCAACAACTTTCAAACCTCAATAGTAATGATCAACCAATTGAAATATTTGCTGATGAAGGAATAGAATGGCATAAGAATAAAAATAAATACGTTGCTGTGGGAAATGCTCGTGCAATAAGTGGTACATTATCTTTGGCATCAGATAAGATTGAAGCATTCTATGATGAGAAAGAAAACTCTGGAATGAATATTAAGGAAGTTCGAGCTAAAAAAAATGTTGTTGTAAAAGACAATAAAATGGAAATTACCGGCGGCAATTATGCAGAGTATAAAATGTCAAAAGACTACTTTTTGATTAAAGGGAAAAATGTTGTTCTAACTTCAGAATCTAATACACTTAAATCTAGAGAAAAACTTGAATATTGGAGAGCAAAGAATATTGCTATTGCAACAGGAAAAGCTGAAGCAAAAAAAGATAATGAATTCATCGTGCTAGCAGACAAATTAGTTTGGTATTTGAAAGAAAATGATAGAAAAACATCCGTAAAGAAAATATTAGGTTTTAAAAATGTTTCAATTAAAACAAATAATGAAGTAGCATTTAGCGACAAAGCAATTTATAATAATGAAACAGAAATTTGTAAATTGTTTGGTAATGTAAAGCTTCAAAGAGGGGAAAGTTTTTTGCTTGGCGAATACGCAGAAGTCGATTTAAGAAGAGGAATTAGTAAACTCTTACCTGCTCCAGGCAAAATGCCAAATGAGAATAAAGTGAGAGCACTTATTAATAAAGGAGGGATCGACTCGAATGACTCAAATTGATATTCCATTCATAGCTGTAAATAATAAAGGACTTGAGGTAAAAAATATTACCAAATCATATGACAACAAAAGAATATTAGATAATGTATCAATTGATTTAAATAGGGGCGAATCGGTTGCACTTTTAGGGCCAAATGGAGCAGGAAAAACCTCTCTATTTTATATAATTATGGGTCTTATTAAATCTGAAAGTGGTTCTATAAATCTTGATAAAAAAGAAATTTCAGAATTTCCTATGTATAGGAGGTCTAAGCTTGGGTTAGGATATTTACCACAAGAATCATCTATATTTAGAGGTATGAATGTTGAAGAAAATATACTCTCAATATTAGAGAAAACTGAATCATCAAATGAGAAGAAAAAAAAAAAACTTGAAGGGCTGCTTGCAGAATTTGGCATTGAGCATATACGATATGCACCCTCTCTATCACTATCAGGTGGAGAAAGGAGAAGGCTTGAAATTGCCAGATGCTTGGCATCTAACCCTAATTTTATACTCCTCGACGAGCCCCTAGCAGGTATTGACCCAATTGCAATTCAAGACGTAAAAAAATTAATACAAAATCTCAAAAAGAAAAGTATAGGAGTTCTAATAACAGATCACAATGTTAAAAGTACTTTAGAAATAGTTGATAGAGCCTATATTATTTTCGAAGGCAAAGTTCTTTTTCAAGGAAAACCTGATGAAATTATTAAAAATAAAAATGTAAGGACCTTCTATTTAGGAAATGATTTTTGAGAGGGACAAACAATATATCAGTCTCTGGAAAACAAACTAAAGTTGGTAAATCTCTAACTGATTATGTTGAAAATTCCATATTACTGACACTAAGAAAGTATTTCGATAATTTTATTAACTCAAATGTTCAATTTTCGAAAGATAGTTTTAATTTTAGGTGTGAGGTAAATATTCACGTCGAGGGATCAATTTTTATTCAAGGAAATGCAACAAGTAATGACGCCTATGGAGCATTTAATGTAGCCAATGATAAAATTAAAAAAAGACTCAGAAGATATCATAGAAAACTTACAGATCATCGAACAAAAAATAAAAAACCTCTAAAATATTTAGAAGCAAGTCAGTATGTCATTCAGAATCCAGAGTTAAAAAAAAATAATACATCAGAACCAGTTGTTATTGCCGAATCTGAAGATGTCATCAAAACACTGTCAGTTAGCGAGGCAATAATGCTTATGAATTTAAAAGATCAAAATGCTATATTCTTTAAAAATGTTAGATCAAAAAAACTAAATATTTTATTTAAAAGATCAGATGGAAACATTGGTTGGGTTGATCCAAAAAAATGAAACTAATAGAATTTATAAAACAAGACTCGATATATGTAGACGTCGAAGTAGATAGTAAAAAAAATTTATTTAAAAAAATATCAAATATATATTCAAAAAATAATCCTAATAAAGCAAAAATAATAATTGAAAAATTAAACGAAAGAGAAAGACTAGGTTCAACCGGGGTAGGAAATGGAGTTGCAATTCCTCATTCAAAAATAAGTTTAGTGGAAAAAACTAAAGTAATTTTATTGAAACTTAAATCCCCAATAGACTTCTCGGCATCTGACAAGAAGGATGTTGAGATCGTATTTGTTATTTTAGCCCCCAAAAATTGTCAATCAGAACATCTTTTAGTTCTGTCTTCAATTTCTAGTTATCTTCGAGAAAAAAACTTAGTTGAAGAATTAAAAAAATTAAAAACTAAGGCTGAAATATATAATTACTTCTCTAAAATTTAATGAAGATTTATGTGCTCTAATCCAGATTGAAGTATAGCTGCTATAGCTGATTCTTTGTTATCAAAAGCAGCAAGTAATGTTCCATCGGCACAATAAACTGAAAACACATCAGTGCTGAAGTTCTCTTCTTTGTGGATCTCTTTCTTTACAAAAGCCAAAGATGCATTTCCGTACTCTAAAAAATCTCTATTTGAATTAATGGATTTACTCATTTATTTATCGCTTCCCAAACTAATTAACTTATCTTTAATTTTATTATTTTTATCTGTAATTTCAATCTTTTTTGATTCTTCATTATTTATTGGTTGAGATAAATCAACGAAAAGCAAACCATTATCCATAGAAGCTTCTTTAACTTCAATTCCTTCAGCTAAAATAAAGTTCCTTTGAAACTGCCTAGTAGCTATTCCTCTGTGAATAAAAATTCTTCCAGAATCATTATCATCCCTGCTACCTCGAATTTGGAGCTGATTGCCCTCTAAACTTATATCAAGATCTCCCTTATTAAAACCTGCAACAGCAACAGTAATTCTAATACTATTAGGCGAAGTTTGCTCAATATTGTAAGGAGGATAAGAATCGCTTGATAACTTTGAGATTCTATCAATTGTTCTTTCAAAATGATCAAATCCTAGAAGAAAAGGGCTATTAAACACTGACATTCTATTCATAAATCCTCAATTCGAGCGATAATAATGAACCTTAATAAAGCGCTCATTTTAAGCATAACTTACAACACATTTATGTAAAAATCAAATTTTTATTTGTATCTATTTTTGGTTCTATTTTTATTTTTTACTATCTTGGTGGAGCTGGACGGGATCGAACCGACGACCTTCTGAATGCCATCCAGACGCTCTCCCAACTGAGCTACAGCCCCCAAAAATGATATTAAAAATAAATTTTTTTAAAGTTTAAAGTTCAACATCCATTTAATCACTTCAAGGTCTAATAATTAAGATTCTTCTTCTCTTTCAATTTCAACTATGTTTTTAACACCAGATTCTTCAGTATCAACTTCTTCTACTTCTTCTACTTCTTCTACTTCTTCCACTTCAATTTCCTCTATTTTTATATTCTTAGCATCTTCAACTGGTTCAGTTTTTGGCAAAGCTTTTGGTGGTCTACCTCTTCTTGAAACATTAGTTAATAAAGAATTTACATCAGCCCCACAATTTGGACAAACGATTGGATATTTACCAAAATCAAAAAAAAGTGTGCTGCATTTCGTGCATTTTCTTTTTGCACCTTTATCAAATTTTTCCATAATCAACTTTCATTAGTAAAATAAATAAATTATATATCATATTGACGAATGAAGAAATCTTTTACTCTTAAATCCTCTAAAAGTAAACCATTAAATGGTATTGTTGAAATACCTTCTGATAAATCAATATCTATTAGAGCACTTATATTGTCATCAATCTGTCTCGGTAATTCTAAAATACATAGACTTCTAGAGTCTGATGATGTTCTAAACACGCTCAATGTTCTAAAAAAACTAAAAATAAAAATTGTGAAAAAAAATAATTATTATGAAGTATTTGGTCAAGGTGGTTACTTTTCTGACCCTGAGACAAATCTTGACTTTGGAAATTCGGGAACTGGAGTAAGATTGATGATGGGCTTATTAAGCACTAGCGAGGTAAACGCAACTCTGACAGGTGATAAATCATTATCATCCAGACCAATGAAAAGGGTTATAGATCCATTAAACAAAATGAATGTATCTTTGACACATAAAGAAGGATCCCTGCCAATTAAGATCACCAATGAAAATAAAAAACATTTACCCATTAATCATACCCTTGAAATTGGATCGGCACAGGTAAAGAGTTCAATTTTACTTGCAGCATTAAATACTAGAGGAACAACAAAAATTATTGAAAAAATACCATCAAGAGATCACTCGGAAATAATGCTAAAATATCTTGGTGCCGGAATAAGTAAAAAAAAAAATATAATAAGTATAACTTCTCCAAATTTTCTAAAGAGTCAAGACCTCACAGTTCCCGGGGATTTTAGTTCTGCAGCTTTCATAATTGTTGCAGTTTTATTATCAAAAAATAGTAGAGTAATTATCAAAGAAGTAGGTCTAAATTTTTACAGAATCGGGTTGCTCAATGTTTTAGAAAAAATGAATGCATCTATTACTGTTAATAATAAAAAAAAATTCAATGGAGAGGTTGTCGGTGACATTGAAGTTGTGAGCTCTGAACTTTCTGGAACTATTGTTAAAAAAGAAATTAGTCCCAAACTTATTGATGAATATCCAATACTATTTGTTGCCGCTTCATTTGCATCGGGTATTTCCAAGTTTTATGGTCTTGATGAATTAAAAATTAAAGAAAGTAATAGACTAAAATCCATGGCAACAGCACTATCAAAAAATGGTGTAGAATTAAAATTAGGAAGAGATTCTATTATAATTCAAGGCTCAAAGAATCAAGATGGTGGAAAAATAGTTAGCACAGAGAGTGATCACAGAGTTGCAATGTCAATGCTGATATTTGGATTATTTTCAAAAAAACCAATTATTATTGATGAGATGGAAATGATTAAAACCTCTTTTCCAAATTTTCAAAAGATATTTCAAAAAATAGGAGCAAAAATTGAATATTTTCAAAAACCGTAAACCTGTTATTGCAATCGACGGCACAGCGGGTTCAGGTAAAGGTACTTTAGCAAAAAATATTTCAAAAATTCTTAAATTTGACCACCTTGATACAGGTCTTCTATACAGAATATATGCTTTTGAAACATTAAATGGTAATAAACCCAATTTAAGTCCTTCAAATTTAATACTATGGCTGAACGATGAAAAGAAGTTAAAACAATTAAGAACTGAGAAAATTTCTAAATTTACATCTGAAATTTCTCAACATTTAGATGTCAGGAAATCATTAGTTACTATTCAAAGAGAATTTGCAGATAATCCACCAAAAGGTTTTGGATCAGTAATTGATGGTAGGGATATTGCGACAGTAATTGTTCCTAATGCTGAAGTGAAGTTTTTTGTGGATGCAGATGTGAATATTCGAGCCAATAGGAGAACCTTACAACTCAAACTCAAACCGTCTGAATACAAATTAACCCTTTCAAATATGATTAAAAGAGATAAGCAAGACTCCAAACGCAAGATTTCTCCACTTAAAAAAGCAAAAGATAGTTTTCATATTGACACTTCAAATATAAATGAAAAGAAAGCACTGGAAACAGCTTTAAATCATATAAAAAAAAATACTGATTTTATTTAATAATTGCATAAAGTTTGAAAATTTTGTAATTGTAATGCATAAAATTGTGAGGAAATTATATTGATCGAGAATTTTAGTGAATTATTAGAAGCAAGCCTTGTTGATTTCAAGTATAAAGAAGGTCAAATTATCAAAGGGACTGTTTTATCTATTGTAAACGATACAGTCGTTGTAGACGTTGGATTAAAGTCTGAAGGAAGAATCCCAATAAAAGAATTTCATTCACCTGGAGAAGAACACAGCGTAAAAGTAGGGGAGAGCTACGATGTCTATCTTGAAAAACTAGAAAACAAGGAAGGTGAAGCACTCTTGAGTAGAGAAAGAGCAAGAAAAGAAGAGTCTTGGACAAATCTTGAAAAACTGCAAAATAAAAAAGAACAAGTTATGGGGGTTATAACTGGAAGAGTAAAAGGAGGCTTCGCAGTTGATATTAATGGCGCCGTCGCGTTTCTTCCGGGAAGTCAAGTTGATTTAAAGCCTATAAAAGATATCTCACCATTACTTAATAAGCCTCAACCAATGATTATTCTTAAAATGGATAAATTAAGAGGTAATATTGTTGTTTCCAGAAGAGTTCTATTAGAGGAATCAAGAAAGGCCGATAGAAGCAAATTACTTTCGGATATTAATGAAGGAGATAAACTTAAGGGTATAGTTAAAAACATTACAGATTATGGAGTTTTTGTAGATCTGGGTGGAATGGATGGTTTGATTCACGTTACTGACTTGTCTTGGGAAAGAGTTAATCACCCTTCAGAAATGTTTAATATTGGAGAAGATCTTGAAGTAATTGTTACCAAATACGACAAAGAAAATAATAGAATTAGTTTGGGACTAAAACAGTTAACTAAGGATCCTTGGAAAAATGTAGAGGGTATTTATAAAGTCGGAACTAAAATTAAATCTAAAATTTCAAGTATAGCTGATTATGGTGCTTTCATTGAACTAGAAAAAGGGGTTGAAGGATTAATACATACCTCGGAAATGAGTTGGGTTAATAAAAATATAAATCCCAATTCGATTCTCAAAATTGGTGATGAAATAGAAGTTATAATATTAGAAATTGATAATTCCAAAAGAAGAATAAGTTTGGGTTTAAAGCAATGCTCAGAAAATCCATGGAAGGTGTTTGCATCTAAAAATAAAAATGGAGATATAATTGAAGGAACAATAAAAAATATTACTGATTTCGGAATTTTTGTCGGTTTAACTGATGAATTGGACGGACTTATACATACATCAGATATCTCATGGGAAGATTCAGGAGAAAAAGCAGTTAAAGATTTCAAAATCGATCAAAATATAAAATTTAAAATTCTTGATATTGATGTTGAAAAAGAGAGAGTATCACTAGGTATCAAACAATTAATTAAAGACACAGGCAAATCTGATAAATTTATTAACAAAATAATAACCTGTGTTATAAAAAAAATACAAGAAGACAAAATCTTAGTTACGTTTGATGATAATATTTCCGGCTTTGTAAAAAAATCAAATTTAGCTAAACTTAAAACTGAACAAAATACTTCACGCTTTGCAGTTGGGGAAAAGATAGACGCAAAAGCCATAAAAAAAATAGCAAAAGATAATTCCTACGAATTTTCAATAAAGGACCTAGAAATTCAAGAGGAAAAGAAAGCCCTTGAAGAATACGGATCATCATCATCTGGAGCAAGTATAGGGGATATCATTGGTGCTGCTTTGGAAGAGGGAAAAAAGAAAAGTAATAAGCCTAAAGATGAAAAAAAATGATTTATTAGATCAGTTTTATAAAAAAAGAAAAAATTTAGTACTTAGATTTTTTTTATCCTCTATTTTTTTTCTAACATTAGTCATATCATTAATAAAATTTCAAGATAGAGAAGACTTCATAGCAAAGATTTCAATACAAGGAATCATACAAGATAGAAGTGATCTTGTCAGTCAAATCAATGAGTTAATTGATAATGAAAAAGTGAAGGGACTAATCACTATTGTTAATAGCCCTGGTGGTACTTATGTGGGAAGTAAAGAATTATATGACTCAATTGAAAAGGTTAGTAAAAAAATCCCAACAGTAGTTTACATGAAAGAGATGGCAACATCTGGAGGTTATTTGGCTACTTTAAGTTCAGATAAAATTTTTGGAAATGAAGGTACAATTACAGGATCTGTTGGTGTAATCCTTCAAACTGCTGATATAACTGAATTGCTCGAAAAAATTGGAATAAGTCCTATAATTGTGAAGAGTGGAGAATTTAAAGCTGTTCCAAATCCAGCAGAAAAAATTAATAACGAAAAATTAATGTATCTTCAAGAAGTAATTAGAGAGATGCAAAAAGAATTTCTTGAGCTAGTAAAAATAAGTAGAAATGTTTCAGAGTCAGTATTAGAAATGATTTCTGATGGAAGAATACTTACAGGTAAAGAAGCAAAAAACTTAAAATTAATTGATCATGTTGGCAATGAAAGTGATGCACTTGAATGGTTGAAAGATGAAGCAAAAGTTGATGACAACATCAGAATAATTGATTTTTCATTACAAAACGATCTAAGTTCAATATTAGGGCTAAGTTTTTTAAAAAAAAAGATTAATTATTTTAATCAAAACTTTTATAATGGATTTGTTGCAATTTGGGTTCCTGGAATATGAAGAAATCAGAAATACTAAAAAATCTAGAAGGTAAATTTGACTACTTACCTAGGCGAGAAGTTGAAAGGACACTAGAGAAAATACTCCAGTTCTTCTCTGCTAATTTGGCAAAAGGCGCAAGAATAGAGTTGCGAGATTTTGGTACATTTTCTACTAGAGCAAGACCCGCTCGAATAGGAAGAAATCCAGCATCAGGAGAAAAAATAAAAATTCCAAAAAAATATTTTGTTCATTTCATCCCTAGTAAAAAATTAAGAAAGATTTTGAATGTATCAAAAAATTAATAAAATTATTGGATTTATTTTTTTTTTTTTTTTTATCCTTTTTTTCCCTTTTTGCTATTGGAAACAAACAAATTATAAAGATTTCATTATTTCCTTTCCCATTCCAAATTGAGATTCCTTTATATGTACTTGTAATAGCCCTACTTTTCATAGGGTTTATTATGGGATTTATACTTTTCCATTTAAAAAAAATTTTCAAATAAAAAATGAAACATAAAAAAAAAATATTTTGTGCCGTTGATTTCAGTGATTTAGAGCAATCAAAAAAATTTATTAACAAAATTGAAAGTTATGTAGGTGGTTTGAAACTTGGTCTAGAATTCTTCACAAAAAATGGCCCGTCAGGTGTAAAAGAAATAAAAAAAATAGGTTTACCTATTTTTTTAGACCTAAAACTCAACGATATTCCAAATACCGTTAAGAAAGCTTTTGAAAATATTTTAGAGCTCAATCCAGATTTTTTGTCAGTTCATATAACAGGTGGATTTGAGATGTTAAAACAATTAACAATTATTAAAAAAAAAACTAAAATTCTAGGAGTTTCGTTACTTACTAGCCTTGATACCAAGGATTTAAATAATTTTGGTTTAAAGATAACTCCTAAAAAGTATGTTGAAAATCTTGCAAAAATTGGAATAGCAGCAGGTGTTGATGGACTGGTTTCATCTGCACAAGAAGTTCCTAATCTAAAAAAAATAATTCCGCATAAAGAATTTTTATTTGTTACACCAGGAATTAAATTTTTAAATGAAAAGGCAGGTGATCAGAAAAGAATAGTTTCACCTAGTCAAGCTGTAAGTTTTGGTTCTTCAATTTTAGTAATTGGAAGAACAATCACAAAGTCAAAAAATCCTGTAGAAACTTTAAAAAAAATCTCTGATGATATTGAGGTTAATTGTGAGTCTTAAAATTAAATTATGTGGTTTAAAAGATAAAGAATCAATTATTGCTGCTCATGCAGCAGATTTCATTGGTTTTGTATTTTATCAGAAATCACCAAGATTCATAACTGCACTGAATGCCAAACAATTAAGATCATTTGTTAATCCAAAACAGAAAGTAGTAGGATTATTTGTTAATGCAGACTTTAATCTTGTAAGCTACGTTACAGACTACCTAAATCTGGACATTATTCAACTTCACGGTGATGAAGAAATTAGTTATATAAAAGAGATTAAAAAATTAAATAAACCAATTATTAAAGCAATACCTATCAAAAATTATTCAGATATTGAGAATGCTAAAAAATACAGTAATTTATGTGATATGATTTTATTTGATACAATGACAACAGGGAGGGTTTCTGGTGGCTCAGGAGTTTCATTCGATTGGGAGCTATTGAAGAACTATCATTCAAAAAAACAATGGATACTAGCAGGTGGATTGAATATAAATAATATAGGAAAAGCTTTACAGATAACAAATGCGCCTGTGATAGATATATCTTCCGGAATTGAAATATCTAAGGGAATAAAATGTAAAGAAAAGATAAAAAAAATTCTAAAGTTTGTAAAAGAGTATGAATAAAAAAATTAATTTTAAAAAATTTCCAGATAAAAAAGGAAGGTTTGGAAAGTTCGGAGGTCGATTTGTTGCCGAAACACTTATGCCACTATTATTAAATGTAGAAGAACAGTATATAAAAGCAAAGAAATCGAAAGAATTCAAAAAAAATCTTGATTATTACTTTAAAAATTATATCGGAAGACCCACTCCTCTTTATTTTGCAAAAAGAATATCCGAAAAAATGGGGGGGACAAAAATTTACTTTAAGAGAGATGAGTTAAATCACACAGGGGCACATAAAATTAATAACTGTGTAGGTCAAATACTTTTAGCAAAGAAAATGGGGAAAAAAAGAATTGTTGCTGAAACTGGTGCTGGTCAACATGGCCTTGCGACAGCCACTGTTTGCGCTTTGTTTAATTTAAAATGTGTTGTTTATATGGGCGCCTTAGATATAAAGAGACAGGCTCCTAATGTATTCAAAATGAAGTTACTTGGAGCAGAAATAGTTCCAGTAAATTCAGGAACATCAACTTTAAAAGATGCCATGAATGAGGCCTTGAGAGATTGGGTTTCTAATGTAAGCGACACTTTCTACGTAATTGGAACAGTCGCAGGGCCACATCCTTATCCAATGATGGTCAGAGATTTTCAATCTATAATTGGTAAAGAAGCAAAAAAACAAATTCTTAAACTTGAAAAAAAACTACCTGATTACCTTGTAGCATGTATCGGAGGTGGATCAAATGCTCTAGGCCTTTTTCACCCTTTTCTTAATAATGAAGATGTACAAATAATTGGTGTAGAAGCTGGCGGCAAAGGAGTTAACACAAAAAAACATGCAGCATCATTGTCAAAAGGTAAGCCTGGTTTTCTTCATGGAAACTATACTTATCTTCTTCAAGATAAATATGGACAAATAAATGATGCACATTCGATTTCGGCTGGATTAGATTATCCAGGAATTGGCCCAGAACATTCATGGTTAAAAGAAGTTGGGAGGGTGAAATATGAAAGTGCAACAGATTCTGAAGCACTTGAAGCATTCAAATTATGTTCTAAACTTGAAGGCATAATACCAGCTCTTGAACCATCGCATGCTCTCGCATATTTATTGAAAAATTCTAACAAATTTAAAAAGAATCAAATAATAATTATGAATATGTGTGGAAGAGGAGATAAAGATATCTTTTCTATCTCAGAATATTTAGGTGTTAGACTCTAAAGAATTAAAAATGAAAAACAGAATTGAAGAAAAATTTGACCAACTTAAAAAAGCAAATAAAAAAGCTTTAATCTCATTTATAACTTCAGGTGATCCTACTCAAAAAACTTCTAAAAAAATTCTAAATGTTCTTAAAGATAAGGAAGTTGATTTGATTGAAATAGGTATTCCCTTCTCCGATCCAATGGCTGATGGGCCAACGATACAAAAATCCAGTCAAAGAGCCATAAAGACTGGCGCAAACTTATATAGCACATTTGAATTAGTTAAGGATTTCAGAGTTATCGAAAAAAAAATACCTATAATATTAATGGGTTATTTCAATCCAATCTTTCAGTACGGACTAGAAAAGTTTTTTAAGCAATGTGCAAAGATTGGCGTTGATGGCTTGATAATTGTTGACCTTCCACCAGAAGAAAATAATTACATCAGAAAATATACAAATAAATATCAGGTCTACAATATTCGTCTACTTACTCCAACAACTAATAAGAAAAGGCT
>MDTB01035329.1_pt1 | contig 42094 bp, 40 predicted proteins | sample 811161 | NCBI WGS metagenome assembly MDTB01 (sample SAMN05326650, study PRJNA326480) | marine metagenome | isolation source: seawater | place: Mediterranean Sea | collected 2009 | reverse complement strand
TAAAGCAGCTATTGGTAGGGATGGAGGGAGTCGAACCCCCACGCCTTGCGGCACTTGGTTCTAAGCCAAGCGTGTCTACCAGTTCCACCACATCCCCAAAAACTGAAGAGGAATTATATTATAAAAATGAATAAGTACTAGAGAGAATTCAATCTTACGATTTAAAAAATTCCCAAAACAAATAAAGATATGATGAAAGCAATCACACCGATGATCAGCCAAAAATATAATTCTTTTTCATTGTTATATCGGTAAGCGTTCATTGCAAAGCCAAAACAGATGATTGGACCCAAAATAAGAAAACCCCATCCAATTACCAACATAATTGGAATGACTGATAACAATAGAAATATTTGCAATAAAACTCTATTCATATTTTTATATTATCAGAAATTAGTTTTGATCAATCCAAATTGGTGAAGTCCAAGCCCTTTCTTGAATAGATTTTGGAAACTGACTATGGTCCTCACAAAAATCAGGATTCTGATTACAGAGTTCATGCGACCATCTGCAGGTTGGTGCAGATATTACTCTTAAATAGTAATAGGCATCTTCATCTTCATCAAAGTTCTTATCTTCCCAAACCGAACAATAATTTTTCTTCTTTATACCGCTGACCATGCATGAAGTTTCATCCAATTGGTAAGAATCTGATATATCAAGTACCTCAATAACTTCAGAATTAAGAGTTTGATCTCCGTAAGAAGATTTGATGATTTGAATACTAGAAATATATTGATTTTTATCACTTTGATCGGCTATTGCAGAGATTAAGAACTTTGGTTTTGAGGTTATTTTATTGAGTGTACCGCCCATTGGAACACCCTTTTGGTAAGCAGAGGGGATGGCAGTTTCTAGCTTACATGAGTCCTCATGGATTTCTTCACCGCCAAAAAATCTAATAATATATCTCGGGCCTGATGTGGCATAAGCTTCTTTTGACTTTAATGACTCAAAAATACTCTTGCGAGAATTATTTGTGGCCCAAACAACCGCTAAACCACCTGGATTAAACTCAATATCATCGGGCAGTTCTTTTGGTAGCTTTTTGCTGAGGGATTTTCCTGCTCCACCGTGTCCGGGCATCGAAACTTCATCAGTTGCACCTGGAATAGCGAGATGGGTATCAGTGCTGGCAATGAATCCAAACCTAAAAGGGTTTACAGTATCATTTTTAAGTTCAAGACCTCGATTCAAGCCATACCTTGCAAAACTTTCTTTGGGTATTTCCTTGTCACCCCCAGTAAATTTAGCAGCAAAGTCTGTATATTCTAGTAATTCAAAATCACAATAGGGATCATCTTCATCGAGGCACTCAGAGGCACCCTTATGCTGAAAAATTTCTATTAATGGTTCTCGATCTGCTATGCGTTGATAATCCTCAGCGTTAGGGTCTTCAAACATCAACCCATTAGATAGGTTTGAATTGTGAGGGATAACAACATAATCACAATCTTTGGTACATTCACTATCAAGTTTATTCCATAGCTCTTCTCTTGAGGTCGCGTCATAAAAACTTACTGGGAATTCAGGCACATAGCTGTTTTCAAAGATTATGTTTCTATGAAGATTATTTCCAGAATATTTTGCTCCCGTCCATTCGTAACCGATGAAGGTAGTAAACTTGCATGGGGCATTATGCTTCTCAGCACTTCTTATGATTTCTTGCCATGGAGTTTTGGTGGCTTCTTTGCAATTTTTTCTATCATCCCCACAAAGGCTCATGGGTTTAGCAAGGCTTGCCATTCCGTTCATGTAGAAATAAGCAAGTTTTGGGAAATACCTGTAACCCAAGCAAACTAAATTTGAATACCCATCTAATTCTGGACTTTCACAGATGTTTACTTCTCCAAGCAATTCAGCATGGTCAGTAACAGACATAAAATCTAATGGCTGAGATAGTTTAGAAGTTCTTTGACCAATCCCATCCTTGTAAGGTTGAATTGTAAGTGATTCTCCTTTGCCATACCTATATGCATCTTCTGGCCTGTTAATTGTGCCTTGGGTTGCAGCGTCTAATGATAGTGCAGTATGGACATGCAAATCACCAAATAAAGGAATTTTATCCGGATAGTTTTCTTCACAAATTTCAGCAAATAAACTAATTGAAAGGATGCAATAAAAAAATAGATATTTTTGCATCTATGAATTAATTAATTTCCTTTGGGTGGTGTTAGAAATTCTTCGAATTGCTTCTGGAGCCTTTGCATACCTTCAATCCAACGATCTCGATCATTCCCTTTACGTTTGACATACTCTAATACCTCTTCATGTGGGGTTACTAAGAAAACCTCATCTTCAATGGCTTGCAAAACATCCCCGGCAACTTTCTCAGGCTCCAACATACCATCTACACCAGCAACCCCTGCTCCACCTGCAGTCATTGCAGTTCTCACAGCTTGAGGGCAAAGACAGGAAACACCAATACCTTTTTCTCCGTAAGTAATTTTTACCCATTCAGCAAAACTTACAGCTGCTGATTTTGTAACAGTATAAGGAGCGGCTCCAAGTGTAGTTAGTAGGCCAGCTGCTGAGGCAGTATTCATAAGATAACCCTCTCCTCTTTCCAGCATTTGAGGCAGCACTGCTTTAGCTGCATAAACATGCGCCATGACATTTATTTCCCAAATTGATTGCCACTTTTCTGAAGATGTTTCCAACAAGCCTACCTCTCCCATAATGCCTGCATTGGAGCAAAAAATATCTATTCCTTCCATCCAATCTGTGCTTTCTTTGACCAAACCTTGAATTTCATGTTCATCACCAACATTACATTTAATTGCAAGGCCTTTTATTGAATCTGCAGTATTTTGTGCTTCTTCAAAATTTAAATCCGCGCAAACTACTTGACTGGCGCCTTTATCATTAAAAGCATGAGCTAATGCTCTACCTATACCACTTGCAGCGCCTGTAACCACTACTCTTTTACCTTCGATCTTCATAATGTTTTAGATTTGTCATAGTCAAAAGTTTGATTATCATTTGACTGATTGCTTTTATTGAGAGATATATCGTATCCATCAACCTGATTAATTTCTTTAATTCCATCGATGTGCATCTTCTTTGATTTAAATTCATCTCTGGACATGAGTTCTTTTTTTGCAGACTTTGGATCAGAAGCAACCACAAAATAATTGGTATGGAATTCATATATACCCTCGCCTAATGCTGGATCATAAAACCCAACATGGATCATAAATAATTTCATTTTAATTGATTCCCTAAGTTTCTCTTTTCAGCCATTGAACTTGCCATACATATAAAAAAATAAAAATTACAAAAAATAAAATATGTAAGCTAATCACCAGTGGATCATCAAGACTAGTTGCAAAGGGATCACCAACGGGAAGTCTTCTAAGCGTATCTGTGATAGCAGGAATCATATGAAATAAGAGAGTTGATGTATAACAAAGCGTAAAAAAATATTTTGAAAGTGAGCCCAGCATGTAAGTTTTTTCGACTATGGTGCCAGCTATCAAAGCAAGCAAAGTTAGGATGGCAAGAACGTGTGCAATCCTAAAGCCACCCTGATTGTAAATAGCTAATGCTGTTGAAGCAGTAATTAATGTGAGAAGTAAGTATATTTTCGCTGCGCGCTCAGAAAAGGAAATAACTTTATATTTATTTAAGGCGTAAGCACCGATCAAAATAGCAGCAATTCCGCACCCTGTATGTATCCATCCAAGAAAAGTTATTGGTGGCAACATTCTTATTTCCCCTCCAAGAAAGATACAATCATCTTACCAATTTTAGTTGGTTGGACAAAGGTAATATTATGAGTGCCTCCCTCAATAATTTTTAACTCTGTTGAGGGCATTACTTCCAATAATCTATTGCTACCGAAAAAGGGTGTCACTTGATCATTGGTGCCCCAGACTGCTAAAACTGGAATATTTAATGAATTAATAGACCTGTATTCATCTTCTGTATTAAACATATCAAAATACCTTACAGTCGAAAGCAATGATTCAATGAAACCTTTGTATTTGCCTTGCTCAGATAATAGCTCCATATACTCAAGTGGCAATAATCCTCGTGGATCATTTACTTCATAAAGTTGTTCTTCTACATAAAAGCTACCCAATACATGCCAGAACCATTCTCCTATTAAAGGTTGAACTGCCCAGAAGTTTATATCAGGTTCTTCGATCATTGTTCCAGCTGGAGCAATCAGGGAAACACTTTTGACCTTTTCGCCATATAAATCGGCAAAATGAGCAATCACCGCCCCTCCCATGGAGTAGCCTACAAGATGAACCGGGGTATCAATGGACTGAGATTCTAGAAGACCATTTAGGGCTCTAATGTAAAGGTTATGATCGTATTTGATTCTTGGTCTTTCTGAATAACCTCTACCAAAATGATCATAAGCTAAAACGCTATACCCTGCATCGACAAGCAATTCAGTAATACCATCCCAAACAAATTGTGGGCTTGAGAATCCATGCACAAGAACCACAATATTCTCTTTTGAAGGCTCTTCGGGATAATGCCATGTAAAAAAGATATTCCCATCCTCAAGTTGAGCCCATTCGCCAGATTCGGGAATGTCCTCTATTGAAATATTTTTTAGATAATATGTATTTAAATAAAAAGGTATCCACAGCAGTATGAAAATAATGACTGCGATACGGATGGATAATTTCATTAACTATTTAGCTACTCTTTTTCTGAAAATATCTCCGGTCAGCTTAATGATTCTATCTCTTGAGAGAATTCGAGGTAAGAAAGCAAATTTTTTGTTTCCTTTGCCGGTAATGAATGATGATTTATTTTTTAGGAAAGCATCAAGTCCATCTCTTGCGACAAGCTCGCAACTATCCCCAAGCTGACCCTTCTCTTTCAGCACTTGATTTAATGTCTTTAAAGCATCAGATGATTTTTCACTGGCAACCTCACTGAATTTAGATGCAGTACCTCCAGGGCATAAAGTCATGACTTGAATATTTTTATCTTGATATTCATATCGGATGGCATCTGAAAACATTAAAACAAATGCTTTGGAAGCCGAATAGACGCTTGCAAATGGAACTGGCAGAAAAGAGGCAGTTGAACCCACATTAATTACTCCGCCACCGCCTTTTTCAATCATCTGGGGAATAAACATATGAGTTAGTTCTATTAGAGAATTAATGTTTAAATGAAGCATTTTTGAGTAATCAGATCTTTCAAATTCAGTGAATTCACCCCATCTTCCATAACCGGCATTGTTTACAAGTAAATCAATCTTAATGCCCTCACTGGATATTTTTTTAAAAAGCTCTTCCGCAGAACCAGGATCACTGAGGTCGGCCTCATAAACATTAGCCTTGCCACCCTCAGATCTTATTGAGCTTGCTAAAGCTTCCAATTTTTCACCTGATCTCGCAGTCAAAATTAGATGAGCTCCCCTGCTTGCTAAATCTTTTGCAATCGCAAAACCAATTCCATAAGACGCACCAGTAACTAATGCTACTTTATTTTCAAATGTGTTCATGAATTTCCCCTATATAATTTAATTTAAATGATTTGAGATGAATATCAACTATTACGTTTTGCGATCTCTTCTTGAATCAACCATATTCGATCTTGACCCCAAACATAAAAGGGATTTCCGCCATTTTCATCGGTTAATTTGAAACTAGGTACTCCCCAACAGTTCCCTGCATACATTTCTTGAAGATTATGATTTAAATTTTTTTTCCATTGCTTGCTGTTGAGATGTTTTTTTACTTCACTCCAATCCAATTTCAATGAAGAAACTAAGCCTTCTAAATAAGTATCGTCGCCAATATTGATCTCATCCTGAAAAGAGGCAGTTAACAGTGCTTCAATATATTCAAAGCCTTTGCCCATTTCATCGATGACTGGAAACAATGAATAGGCTTTACGTGCTGGCTTTCCAATAGGTGAATAAATCTTTTTAATTTCATGTTGGTGTGTTCTGCCTTCTCGAGCTGCATCTGAAATGATGTATTTTGCCTTGAAAGTTGGGATGGTCATCATTCGCATTAACATTGGAAGTACAGGTTTGGTTATAAGGTGGATGGGATAATTTTCTTGGAGTTGTCTGACCCTTTTTGTGCTTACAAAAGTATATGGACTATTCAAAGAAGGATAATAGGTAAGATTAAACTGTTTTGAGGAAGACAATGTTGATGGGGCAACCAGTCTAGGCCTACAGGTAGGAGTGAATTCGTTAGCTCTCCCCAAGTTTAATTCTGACAGTCTTCTTTCCAAATAATGTAATCGATCAACCCCCCAGTAAAGTTCATTTTCATAATAGAAGGCTGATCCAAAGTAATAGTCTTTTTCATCCCTAATTGAGTTCCCATCTCTAATTTTCTGTTGAGCATCTTTTTCGCTAACGCTATATTCCTTTAATAATGCATCAAGACAAGCTTCATCAGCAGACCACAGTGCGGTACTTACCTCTTTTCCAACCACACCAAAATTAGCATCTTGAACAGCAGACAAAATTCTATTGGCTTTAGTTGTAAGATCTTTTGAGGGATAAGAGTGAGCTGAAAAACTTACATCATAATAAGGAGCTATTCTTCTAACATCCTCAAGACAATAAATGTTATAGAGAGATGGTTCGTGAACAGTTTCAGGATTTTCTTCTCCAACTAAGATAGGTTTAAATTGAATCTTATATGAAGATCGAAAGCGATCAATAAATTGAATGGTTAAATGCGAGTAAGGGTCATCAACTTTATGAAAATATAAGATCTCATGAGGCCGATTTTCTGAGCTCCGTGCTTCCTCGCTCTTTTTTCGATTTTCTTTAAAGACTTCATAACTTGCAAAGTGATTCATGACTGCATTGCGAACCCTTGCACTAGCCGTGCGCCTGTTCATGAAATTTCTGAACCACTTAAGCATCGATTTAGTTTTTATTTAGAAATTACTTAGTCGCTTTGAAATAATCGCATCAGCTTCATCCATGATTGTGTCGATTAATTCTTTGACAGTAGGAATATCATTTACTAATCCGGCAACCATACCGCAAGACCATGCGCCTGCATCCATAGTTCCTTCATGCATAATCTTTGGATAAACACCAGCAACTTCATCAACAATATCAGCAAATGTTAACTGATCTCCAAGAGCTTTTTCTTTTTCCATTAAACGCTCAACAGCATCATTATTCATAACTCTTTCGGTATTTGTTAGAGATCTCATAATTAAACGGGTATCAAGCTCTGATGCTCCAACTATGGCTTCTTTAACATTCTGATGAACAGGAGCATCTTGTGTAGCTATAAACCTTGTGCCCATATTCATCCCTTCGGCTCCAAGTGCCATTGCTGCCACTAAACTTCTAGCGTCTGCCATGCCGCCTGATGTCACAAAAGGTATCTCAAGTTCATCTGCCGCTCTTGGTAAGAGAATAAAGTTAGGAATATCATCTTCACCAGGATGACCTCCACATTCAAAACCATCCACTGAGACAGCATCACAACCTATAGATTGAGCTTTGAGTGAGTGTCTCACTGAAGTGCATTTATGAATAATTTTAATTCCTACATCTTTAAGTGCAGGTAAATACTCAGCAGGATTTCGTCCCGCAGTTTCGACAATTGGCACGCCTCCCTCAATGATTACATCGACTAGACCAGGATAATCAGGCGGGGTTAATGAAGGAAGAAATGTTAGATTGACTGCGAAAGGTTTATCAGTCATTTCTTTGCAACGTGCAATTTCATTAGCAAGCTTTTCAGGCGTTCCTTGAGTTAAGCCCGTTATCGTTCCAAGCCCTCCAGCATTTGATACTGCAGCAGCTAGCTCGGCAAACCCTACATGATGCATGCCGCCTTGAATAATTGGATGCTCGATTCCAAACAGTTCTGTAATTTTAGTTTTCATAGTTTTTCCTAATTTATTGAGGTAATTTTTATTTCATCTGAATTTAAAGGTAAAACAATCAATGTTCCATCTTTAGAGAAAGTCCATTTATCTTTTGATCTTACCTCATTGACTCCTCTCAAGTGTACTCTTTCCATAATTGATATTCTGGGATAAGGCACATGATGATAGAAGACTAAGTGATCAACATTAGCTTTGTTTGCAATATCTGCAGCCTCTGTTGGTGTCGTATGATAAGTCACAATATCTTTCATAACAGTGGCTGCTTGAGGTCGACCAGCATTCATCAAGGGCTTATTCATCATTTCTAAAATATGGTTTGCTTGGTTTTCATGAAAAAGCACATCGGCATTTTTAGCCCCATCAATAACCTTTTGGGAATACTTGGTATCCCCACTGATTACAATAGAACGGCCCTTGTAATCAAACTTGAAACCAACTGCTGGCACTGGATCATGCTCAACCTCAAAGGCAGTCACCTTTAAATCGTTTTTATTATAAATAACAGGTTTATCAAGGTTGATTGTATAAGGATCAAATCCAGCTACTTCGATGGGTGCAATCTCATTACCATGATGCTCATTTCTAAATTTATAATCCAATGCATAAGTATCTTCGAATCCCTCAGTAACATTTGAAACACCCTCAGGACCATAAACTTTTAATTTGCTTTGTCTTGAAGCGGTTACCCAGTTCATGAGATGCAATTCAGCTAAATCAGCAATGTGATCAGAATGCAGGTGGGTTAAGAAAACAGCTTTGACTTTTTGTACGTCAATGCCCCAATTCATTAAATTGGCAGAGGCACCATCCCCTATATCAACGATAAAGTATTCATCGCCAGCCTTAATCAAAATGCATGACTGTGCAGCTCCTGGTGAAGTCAACGGAGGTCCCGAACCACAGACTAGTGCAGATAATGCATTATCAGGAAGCTCTGCGGTGGCATTTACTGCATTGTTTAATGCGGACATGATAATTCTATCTTGCACCATGGGTAGTCGTGTTAAGACATTTATTACAATAAAAAGAATAAAGATAATTACAGCTAAATATTTTAAAAGTTTCATTGTTTAAGACTCCTTTGAAATTTTTGACCCAGCAAAGATTAAAAATAAACCTACAATTATTTCAATAGTAATTGAAGGAAGTGCAAATGCAGCTCCATGCAGAACTGTTGAGAGAACTCTATACAATGCTGCCACAAGCAAGAGCATTGAAGGTGCATAAAGCCAATGGCGTTTCTGTTTGATTGCACCGATTAAAGTCATCGCGCCGATTGTGACAAAGAAACTTCCCATATCTCCAATTTGGGTACTTAATCCAGCCCCATCTAACAGAGGCATGCTCAGAGATGCAGCTGCTGAAGATGGGTTAATGATCCATCGCAAACCCATTAGTAAAAAAAAGGCTCCAAAAAAACCTGCTAATACTCTTAAAAAATTTTTCATTTTTTCTCTTTAGTTAGACCAATAAATATATTCATCCTGTTCTTCAATGGTTTGACCCTCATATTTATCTATTAAAACCGGTAATTCTGTACTTGAGGGGAACAATGGATCTTTTTGTTCCGAATTAAATTTTGTTAATAGGTTTACTAGAAGCGTTCTTTCTTCAGGATTTCTGTCAATTAAATTATTTTTTTCTAATGGGTCTTGATCGATATTAAATAACCATCTCATATTTTCTTTTTTGCTGATTAGGTATTTCCAATTTTTATGCAAGACTGCTTGATGATTTCCAGATCGCCAATAGAGAGTTTCATGGGGATTTGAAGATTTCTCCCTTTTGATAAATGGAAGTAAGTCTACTCCATCAATCTCCCTATCCGTTGGTATTGAAGCATTTGCGGCAGAAGCAATTGTCGAGAAAATATCAAAGTGATGGATTGGTTTTTCAAATTTTAAACCTGCATCAATTTGATCAGGCCAACTTAAGATAAATGGAACTCTAATACCACCCTCAAAGAAACTTATTTTCCAGCCACGAAATGGTTTATTAATATCATCTAATTCAACATAGTTTGCACCACCATTGTCACTGGTAAAAAAAATAAGAGTCCTGCCATAAATATTTAACTCTTTTAATTTCTTAACAATCTGTCCAACGCTTCTATCAAGCGCATTAATCATTCCTGAATAAACTTGTAAATTATGTCCGGATATATGATTCATTTGCTCTACATCACTTCTCAATGCTTGTAATGGATTATGAATTGCCCAATGGCTTAAATATAAGAAAAAAGGTCTATTTTTATTTTTTTCAATAACTTTGATTGCTTCGTCAGTATAGTAATCAGTGACATATTTTTCTGGAGCAAAAAGATCACCACCGTTAAAACTTGCGGCATATTGACTGCCTGACCAAACCATCTTATCAATTCTTCTATTTAATTTTGCATTAACAACGTTTGGATGGTCTTCTGGTAAATATGAAGTGCCTGCTAAAGTAAGAGAATCATCAAACCCTTGATCAATCGGAGACATTCCGGAAGAGTGCCCTAAGTGCCACTTTCCTATGTGAGCAGTGTAGTAACCTGCTGTTTCCAGGATCTCAGCAATAGTAATTTGATCTGAAGGCATACCCTGATCCATAAATGGAGGGAGATTCATAGCAATCTCATTATCGATTCTTGCCCTAAGGCTGCTATCATCCTCTTCAATAAGCCAACGAATAACCAAATTACGAGAATCAGGAATTGGAGTGAACTCAAACCCAAATCTTGTGGCATACCTTCCGGTCAGAATTGATGCCCTTGATGGAGCACATGTTGCATTTGCGGCATAACCCTTTTCAAACCAAACGCCATTCTTTGCCAACAAATCAATATTTGGCGTCTTCAGGGAACCGTCTGCAGCGCCACCATTATGTAAAGAAATATCGTTATACCCAAGATCATCAGCCAAAATTAAAATAATATTTGGTCTAGTGTCACTTTGATCTAATCTCTTTGAAGGTCCTTCAGACCAATCTGTGGGTATGTTATCTTGAATGGGATTTATAATATTGATAATTTTTGGTAAAACCCAAACAATTACGTTTACTTTATATTCCCAGAGCAACAATCCAGATATTAATATTATTAAAATAAAGGTGAATAATTTCTTAAGCATTTTTTAGGTTTACGATAATTCCTTCGTTTGGATTAATATTTCCAGAAACTACTTTTTCGTATGTACTGATAAAGTTTTCTAAACCATCAATCTCTTTGATCTGCATCCAGTTCGTGCTTTGTAGCGCTCTTGCAGTCATAAATAAGTTTGTTTTCTCAGCATAACCTTCGTGCCCCCAATCTTTAATTCGTTTTTGAATGTGGGCTGGGGCAAAGAAGAATTCAGTTCTTTCTCTTAGCATTGCTTGCCCGAGAACATCTTCGGCAGTTGTTTCATTATCCCAATGAGTCATCCCAACCGTTAGGCACTTTTGCATATTATCTTCAAGCTTGCCATGAAGCGTTCCCAAAATCTCTCGATTCCCTGCCATATCTACCATTACAGTGCTTTGTGAATAATCAATTTTATCTAGTTGGTTATAGGAAATGACCTCATCGTAACAACTGAGATCCTCAACAAATTTTGAGTTGATTAGTGAAGTCAATCCAACAATTTTTGGAGAACTTTCTGAATCTGCAAGACCTTGAGCCAAGCCTATGGCTGTCTTGCTCGAAGCACTAATAATGATTATCTGTGATGCATCGAGATATTTATCCTCCTCTAACGCGTCACACAAACAAAAGGCAGTAATATGAAGTGGAAATAAAAGCGATCTGATTGGATCCATGGATGGATCATAGCCTTCCTCCCCAGATAGTCTGACATAGTTGTTGTAGACAGGTGGTAAATCTTTTCTATGCTTTTTTCCATCACTAAAGCTTTGATCAGAAATTTTGATTGGGTTTAATATCAGTGAATCTGCTGCTGGAAAATATCCAAATAATCTTTCACCAACATATAGATTCTGATTATTTGATTCGATTATTTCTGCAAAACCCCACATGGGAATGCACCCCCACTCATTGTTCTCATTTTTGGCGGCAGGGAAAAACTTCCAATACCCGATCGTATCTCCTGCAACACCATAAGTAACATTGTTTGAAGTAAATGCAAAACTCTCAATTTTAACTAGTATTTCACCATCATTAATGGCTTCAAAATATTCATTGGTGATTCTTGATTTAGTTAAGTTTGACTTCAAAGTTTGAAATTGACTCATAACTAATGAAACACTCTAAAAATTAAATTCATTGCTATCTTTGATTTCGATATTAATTTGACCAGCTAAGCCGGCCTCCCGGTGCTTTTCACTTTCCATATATTCTTTATTCGTAGCCATTTTATAAATTGCTTTTCTATTTGGATAACGAACAATTGCGATTACATCCCACAATTCGTCTACCTCTCCTAAAATTAATCTTTGCACATCGCCAGCAAGAATAGGTTCTGCGCCTACTTTCGCCAAATGACCAACAACTTCACCTGCATAGATAGCATAGGCCTCCTTTCCAGAAAGAGTGGTTTCTCTCCCGTCAGCATATTCTGCTTTATCTTTGAAGGTAAGAAGATTAACGGCTAAAAAAGGTTCATCATCTCCTAACGCAAAGCCAGCAATTTGAAACGCAGTTGGTCTTACCGCGTTAGTAAAAGATTTTGAATCCTCACCACCAAAATTATCCTTGGATATGAAGAATAAAAAACCTGCGATTACAAAGACACCTATCAAATAAAGTCGCCTCATAAGTCCCCGTCTTTAATTTCAATATTCAATTGACCTTCAAGTCCAGCTGATCGATGTTCCTCACTTTTTTGATAATCTGAATCCAGCATCATTTCAAGCATGGCTTTCCTGCTTGGATATTTTGCAAGTGCAACACTATCCCATAATTCCTCAACCTCTCCGAGCATTAATCGATTCACTCTGCCTTGAAAGATTAGTTTAGCTCCCACTTTTTCTAGGTGTTCAATAACCTCTTGTCCGTAGATTGAATAAGCTTCTTTGCCAGTTAGATTTGTTTCCCTACCGTCTTCATACTCAGCCTTTTCCTTGAATTTCAACAAATTTAACATTGTGATGGGTGAATCAACATCACCGTCAAGGAATCCATCCATTTGCGTTTTATGGGGTCTGAGATGATTTTTTACTTCCAAAACTACTCACCCAAGGTTATGGCTTTTTTAAAAGCAGGTCTAGCTTTTATCCTTTCAACGTAAGTCTTAATGTTACTCATCTCATCATCAACACATCCCAGTCTATTTGCCATAAAGCAAGAGTGTCCAAGCATGAGATCAGCAGTAGAAAATTTACCAATTAAATATTCTTTATCAGCTAAGTTCTCATTAACAGGGGCAAGTGACTTGGAAAGTAAGTTTTTTGCTTGATTTAAAACAGTTTCATCCCTTCTTTCTTGTGGCAATAAAAGTGTCTGAACAACAATTTGATTCATTGGAGGCATTACCATACCTTCACAATAGTGATACCACTGTAAATAGAAAGGAAATTCTGGAGCATCAGGACTTGGTTTTAGTCCATCTTTTTTGTGGCGCTCCAATATGTAATCAATAATAGCGCCTGATTCAAAAATTGATACATCTTCGTCCTCCAACACCGGCACTCTACCAAGTGCATGCCTTGCTCTATGTTCTGGAGATTTTAAGCCTTCTTTGGTGAAAGGCATGATATTAACTTCATATTGCAAACCTAATTCCTCTAGTAACCAGATTACCCGACCTGCTCTAGTTCCCGCTACAAAGTGAACCTTTAACATATTTTTACTCCTTATTTCTTGACCATTTTTTCAGCATTTTTTGCAAATTCTTTTGCTTTCTCATCGTCATCCAACATACTTTCTATTTTGATAGGAACCTCAATGCCTTTAACCATTCCAGGCTGCTCATACATAGCTTTAATCCACCTATCTAAATGCTCAAGACCATCTACATTGATTCCTGACCATTTATGCGTTCGAACCCAACACCAGTTAGCAATGTCAGCGATTGAAAATTGTCCAGCCAGCCACTCATTAACTTTAAGATGAGTATCTAGTACCTCAAAAAGCCTTCTGCACTCATTTTGATACCGATCAATAGCAGGTTGAATTTTTTCAGGAAAATATCTAAAAAATACATTGGCTTGTCCCATCATAGGGCCCACTCCACCCATCTGGAACATCAGCCACTCTAAGACTTTTGCTTTCTTGTTTGCATCTGTAGGAATTAATTTTCCTGACTTTTCTGCCAAGTAAATCATAATTGCACCAGATTCAAATACAGATAAATTATTTGCCGACCTATCAACAATTGCAGGTATTCTTCCATTGGGACTAATCTTTAAAAAATTGGGTTTTTTTTGCTCGTTTTCCATAAGGTTAACCACATGAACCTCATATTCCACCTCTAAGGCCTCCAAGGTACAAGAAACCTTATGGCCATTTGGTGTTGGCGCTGTATAAAAATCTATCATTACTTCTCCTTAATATATTATGATGACTATTGACACTATATATGTCAATAGTTACCATATTTTAATGGGTAACGCAGCTGCAAGTAATATTTCTATGGCTGATGGACGATTTGCTAGAAGTCAGAAAACTAAAGATGCTATCGTAAAAGCTCTGCTCAAACTTCTTAAAGATACACCTTTTCCAACAGCAGAACAGGTAGCAAAGGAATCAAAGATTGGCCTAAGGACCGTTTACAGACAATTTAAAGATATGGAAAGCATCTACCTCTCCTTACATCAAGAGTGTCTATATTCCTTGAAGCAGATGTTTAAAAGTGAAATCAACCATGAGAAATCTTTTGAAGAAAGAATTAATCTTGCTATTTGTGAAAGACTAGCAATTTACAGCGAATACGAAACTTTGTTTATAGCTACTATTTCAAATTCTGCTCGATTACCAACCCTTGCTAATCAAGTTACTGAATCTTATCAAATTATGCGCGAGAGATTTATCAAGATTGTTCCTGAAATTAAAAATCTTTCAACTATAAAATCTGATCTACTTTTTACAAGAATTCTTTTCCCGTCATGGTTTTCATTGCGAAAGGTCCTAAAGCACAATCAAAAAATAATTATTGATGAGCTCTCAAATGATTTATCTGAATACATCAAAGGCAATATTTAATACTTATCTTATTACTGAAATAAATTTCTATCTCTAACTGACTAATAAAAAAGGCAGCCTAAGCTGCCTTTTATAAATGATTAGATTAACTTAGAAGTTGTAAGTCAATTGGAATCCAATTTGCCTTCCACGGTTGGTAACAGCTTCATAGAACTTAGAAGGTATGCCATTACCGCCAGGCATTGAATAGTCTGTAAAGTAGTTAGACATAAACGCAAGGTCCACGTCATCAAGAACATTCTTCACAAAGACATTCGCATCCCATTGCCCATCTCCTGATCTCCAACCAAAGTAAAGGTTAGCAAGATAGAGTTCACCAATCTTAAGGTCTGCATTGACGCCATTATCTCTTTCGCCTCTGTAGTTGATGTTATATCTTGTATATCTTTCACCACCTGCAAAAGAAGGCACTGTATGATCAAGATAAAACGTCCATGAGGTTTCAACAGCATCATTAATTGGATTACCACTAACATCCTTAGTAGCAACAGTCATCCCTGTATAGGTTGGGTCATTGGCATAACCAATTGAACCTCCATCGAATTCACTTTCAGATGAAGTAATGCTTCCACCTAACACAAGGTTCTCATTAACAATGTACTTATACTCGAGATCCATACCTGAAAGAGACGCATTATTATTATTGATGATTCCACCTTGAACCTGAGCCGTTGCGCCTGGACCTGTAGGTCCATATGTTCTTGCGGTCACATCATCCCATTTTCTTTGGAAGTTATCGAAGGAATAATCAAAGTAAGCAAAGTTAAGTCTCAATCTGCCATCCATAAATGTTCCTTTCATACCAACTTCTGTCATATCAGTTTCTTCTTCAACAAAAGGAATGAGTGCTGGAGAGATTGGTGTGTTGGCTAAAGTACGTCCTGCGCCTCTGAAACCTTGCTGTAATGAGAAATAAACCATTACATCATCATCAACAAAATGGCCAATTTTAAAACTACCAGTAGTTGACTCATTATCTACTTGCTGTAAAGCGGCAGGAATAAGTTCAAATGAACCACCTCCGCCAACGGCTGCAGTTGATAATGCTGTTAGTGGTAGGAAAAAGTAATTTGATGCATAGGCAGATATTTCTTGCTCTCTAACACCAAATTGAACAAAAGTTTGATCACTAACGTTATATTTGAAGTTAGCAAAAACAGCTTCTGTTTTATTGTTTACTGTGTAATCTGAACATGCTAGGACTACACTTTGAGTGGCAAATGTACTGCCATCATTAACAGCTGCCTGACATGCATTAAATGGTGTCTTATATTGGAAAGGTACTGTAGGCTTGAACAGATGAGGTGCGACTTCAGTGATGCTAAAGGACATATCTAAATCAGCATGTGTAAAGGTCTCTGAATCTCTACTAAAGACTCCTAATGTGTATTCAAACTTATCGCTGTCTTGATTAGATATTCTTGCTTCAAAGGTTTCAATACCTGCATTAGTTCTGACTTCTTGTGGATAGCCATAATTAAAAGCACCCGCGTAATCACGATCTATTAAACCGAGCGTATCATTTTCATAGTCGGAAACTCTCAATGAGAATAGATGAGATCCCATGTCGTAATCAATCATTAAGTTAAGGATCTCTCCAGAATTATTTTGATAAGCCCTTTGGAAATGAAGTGCTGTTGAATCTTTTGGATGCAAAGACCCGTCAATATCATTATAAGCAGGTCTGTTTAATAGAGCTAATTGACCGGCAGCGGCTGGACCTGCTAGAAGACCAACAGTACTAAGGTATCCACCAACAAAGGCAGCATAATCTGAGTAAGTTTGAGCTGGACCTAGAAGACCTGCTGCTGCAGGATTTACATATCCAGCCATATCAAGAGTAATTGGGCCGCTTGAACCAGCAACAGCTCTAGGGGCAATGCTTGTTGATTCCATATTTTGAAACTTCAATCTTAATGAGAGGTTATCACTTGGTTCCCAATTTAATGAAAGCCTGAAGGCATCATATGAATGGTCTTCTCTTTGACCATTTCTAATATTTTTAACTTCATTACCAGCGTTTTCATTGGTTACAGCTGCAAACCTTAATGCCATGGTGTCACTGATTCCAAGATCTGAGGCAAACTCTAGAATTTGCGTAGCATTATCTGCGAAAGAGGACTTTAGGTAGCCATTTCTTGAATCGCTGCCAATTTCAGCATCTCGTGTATAGATCTGGAGAGCTCCACCAGTGCTAACAACACCTTGAAGTGTTCCTTGAGCACCTTTAAGAATTTCAACTCTTTCAGTATCAAACATTTGATAGAAGGCAACCTGAGGTCTTACAGGCGTCTCATCAATATATGCTTGAATGGGCTGGTCTGTGCCGGTATCGGGATCAAGTTTTTGACCTCGAATAGTTATAGTAGATCTACGAGGATCTATCTGAGTGAATTCAATACCAGATACTAACTGAGCTAGCTCACCTAGTTCACGAATTTGATAATCATCAATATCAGTGCCGCTTACTGCATTAACAGTTTCAGCAATTGTTTGGACATTTTCTTCTTTCTTTGTTGCTGTAACCACAACTTCCTCAAGAACTAGCTCATTTTGAGCATGCAAAGATGAAGAAATGAAGCCTACTGGCAACAGTATTAATATAGATAATAATTTACGCATTTTTCCCCCTAATATGAAAAACTTAACAAGAATATACCTTTTTTTGCGCTAAATATAAACTTTTTTGCTCCTTTTACAGGTGATTGAATTTACGGAGAAGTTAACTGCTGAGCGCTATTATTGCTCTCATTTATAAGCGTTTGAATATCCGCTATTGATTGGTTGGTTTGCTTTCTAAAATTATCAAAGGCTTGAATGGTTTCATCTAGCACCAACATCCTCCTCTGAAGAGCATCAATTTGCTGAGCAATGGCCTTAAACTCCTCGCTCTCAATGTTAAGTCTTTTAATAATATCATTGAGGTTTTTTAATTCTTTGCTGGCATTATTTGAAGAAGCTTTGAGTTGATTTAGATTTTTCGTAACAGCCATATTTTGTTTTTTTATTTCTTTAAGCTCCTTAAAAATTTTCTGAATATTTACTTTATTTCTTTTATTACTGAGATCCCAAAGCTTTTTAATTTCTTTATCTAAAAATTGTAGTTGTGCTCCAGTGTCAGTTAAAAATTCAGTGCTTACTTCATCAGCTAATTCAAACTCCTCTTCAAGTTGAATAAGTCTAAATTCTAAATCAGTAGTATTTACACCGGTATTTTTTGAAATTTGACCAACCCAAAGAGAAAGAAAAAGAATTCCAAACAAGATGGCAACAAAGACCAGTGCTAAGACAATACCACCTTTTTCTTCAATAACTTTGTAGATTCTCTGAAAGTCTTCAGGTGATATTTTCTCTGTCATGATGGGTATGATTTATGTTTTAATATGTTAATCAATTAACTAACTAATTACTAAAAATATTTAAACAATAAGCCATGAACTTAGATTTTTCTAACGATCAAAAATTCTTACAAGACGAAGCTCGAAAATTTTTCGATAAAGAAGGTGGACTTACCAACACTAGGAAGGTAATGGATGATAGCCTTAGCCATGATGAAGCACTATGGGGAAAAGTACTTGAACTAGGTTGGACAGGAATTCGAATTCCTGAAGAATATGATGGCTTGGGTCTTGGTCACCTTGAATTATGTGTGATTGCTGAAGAAATCGGGAGAGCATTGGCTCCAATACCCTTTTCATCTTCAGTGTATTTATTTACTGAAGCCATCATTAAATATGGGTCTGAGGAAATCAAAAGAAATGTTCTTCCAAAACTAGTTACAGGTGAAATCGTAGGTACCTATGCAGTTGCTGAAGACATGTCTGCAATTACTGAATCAACTCTTTTATGTGCTGTTGAGGGGGACTCTGTCACAGGAGCAAAAATAGCTGTCCCGGATGCAGAGCTTGCAACTCATTCAGTTGTTTTGGTTAAAGGGGCTAAAGGTCCAGAATTAAGGTTGGTTGAGTTGAACTCTACAGAGGTTGAAATCTCTCATCAAAAAAATCTAGATAAATCAAGATCATTTTATAAAGTAGCATTTAATAATGCTCACTCATCTCTTTTGGGTGATCAAGGTTCTGGCTGGGAATCTCATGTCCATATTATGGACCAAGCAGCTGTACTGTTTGCCTTTGAGCAAGTTGGCGGTTCGCAGCAAGCTCTTGATATGGCTAAAAAATATGCTATGGAGCGTTATGCATTTGGGAGACAGATCGGTTCTTATCAAGCCATTAAGCATAAACTTGCTGATATGTATGTTGCAGTAACTTTGGCAAAATCAAATTGTTATTACGGTGCCTGGGCACTTTCATCTGAGTCTGCAGAGTTGCCACTTGCTGCAGCCACTTCACGAGTAAGTGCTACAAAAGCTTTTCAGTTATGTGCTAAAGAGAATATTCAAACTCATGGAGGGAATGGATTTACTTGGGAATATGACTGTCATCTTTTTTATAAGCGATCTAAAGTTCTCTCACTAAACTTAGGATCAGAAGCAAGCTGGAAAGAAAAGCTCGTTTCTGCGATGGAAAAAACAAATACACTTAATTAACGAGGAAATAATATGGATTTTAATGATACTCCGGATCAAGCTAAATTTAGAGCCAAGTGCAAAGAATGGCTAGATAGTAATGCTAAGCTGAAAGATGCAGGCAAACGTATAAACGTAGAAAGTAACCTGAAAGAATTAATTGCCAAAGCCAAAGTTTGGCAAAAAAAGAAATATGATGCAGGTTGGGCAATGCTGCATTGGCCAGAAGAATATGGTGGGATAAATGCAACTCCAATTGAGCGCATAATTTGGGGTCAGGAGGAATCAAAATATGACCTGCCAGGAAGTATTTTTGAGATAGGCCTTGGAATGTGTGGTCCTGTAATGATGCAGTATGCTTCAGAAGAACAGAAAGAAAGATATTTACCTCCTATGGCAGAAGGGAAAGAAATCTGGTGTCAATTATTTTCTGAACCATCTGCTGGTTCCGATGTTGCAGGTCTTAGAAGTAAAGCCATAAAAGATGGTGATGAGTGGATTATTAATGGTCAAAAAGTATGGACTTCGGGAGCTCACTATTCAGATTTTGGAATTTTGGTTGTGAGACATGATCCTGATCTAGAAAAACATAAAGGTTTAACTTTCTTTTTTGTTGATATGAAGTCGCCAGGCATAACTGTCAAACCCATAAAACAAATTACTGGAACTGCTGGAAGTGGTGCTGGGTTTAATGAGGTTTACTTTGATGATGTCAGGATTCCTGATTCACAAAGACTTGGCGAAATAGGTGACGGATGGAAAGTAGCTATTACGACATTAATGAATGAGAGATTGGCAGTTGGTGATGCTAAGGGAGCCGATGTAAATGAAGCTCTTTCTCTAGCGAAAGATAAAGATGACTTTGGCCAGCTAATGATTAAAAATCAAGCCGTAAGAGATAAACTAGCTGATTGGTTCTGTGAGGCAAATGGACTTAAATACACAAAATTTAGAACCATGTCAGCCCTCTCAAAAGGTGAGGCACCTGGTCCTGAAGCATCGATTACTAAAATTGTTAGTGCAAACAAACTTCAAGCCATAGGTAATTTTGGAATTGATTCAGGCGATATGGCTGGGATGTTAATTGATGAAGAGGATGGAATGAGTTCTTTTCAAGCAGCATGGCTTGGCGCACCCGGACTTAGGATTGCAGGAGGTACTGATGAAATCCTTAAAAATATCATTGCCGAAAGAGTCTTAGGGTTACCGCAAGATCCAAGAGCAGATAAAGGCTTGCCTTTTAAAGATATACCGTCAGGAAAATAGTTTTACATCTGGAATTTGAAAGGCTTAGATAACGTGTCTGATGCCTTTCATAAATTAACTCTAGAAACTCATCAACTGAAATGGGAGAATGATCTCCCATTTTCATTGGATTCCAATGACATTTTTTTTCAAGATGATGCATTGGACGAGATTGAGCATGTCTTCATAGAACCAAATCTAATTCTTCAAAGAGCCTTAAAGAATACAAATCTTGTAATTGGTGAGATAGGTTTTGGCTTCGGGTTAAATTTTCTTTCAACCTGTAAATCTTGGCTTAAAAATTCGAATAATGGTTTGCTAACTTTCATTAGCATTGATCATAAAGTCCCGACACAAACCGAAATAAAAAGATTATTTAAAAAATTTAAAATACTTAAAGATCTTGAGGATGAATTCTTTAAATCTTTCGATCCGATCCATAATGGGATAAATAAATTCTTTTTTTCAAATTGGAATGTTGAATTAATTCTTTATATAGGGGATGTAATTGATGCAATAAGAGACCTCAATGGAGGCTTTATGATGGACGCATGGTATCTAGATGGCTTTGATCCAAAAGCCAATCCTGTTATGTGGAGTAATGGTGTATTGGATTTTATAAAAATTCATTCTCATAAGAATACAACCATATCAACCTTCTCAGCAGCAGGTTTCATTCGCAGAGGACTATCAGAAAGAGGTTTTGAGGTTGAAAGAAAAAAAGGGTTTAAATTTAAGCGACATCATCTTGCAGGATCCTATTCTCAAATAGAACAAAAACAAAATTATAAAAGGGTTGCTGTGGTTGGTTCGGGTGTCGCCGGATGTTCTACGGCCTATCATCTTGCAAAAAATGGGCATACTGTTGAGCTCTTTGAGATCAATGAAGAAATTTCTTCTGGTGCATCTGGCAATCCCCTAGCGGCACTTTATCCTCGTTTTAATCCAAATGAGCAACCAATCAATACCTTGAATCTTTCAAGTTTTTTTTATGCCGATAGATTTTATAAATCTCTTAATTGTGGTGCCTACTTCAGAACTGGAGTTGCATTTTTGAATCATGATAAGAGAACTGAAAAATGGATCAAAAAGTTAAAGATGCTTAATAGGGAGGATTTATTTGTCTTCAGCGATGAAAAGAATTCAACTGGATATGAAAACTTTGAGGGGGTAATTTTCAATCATGGTGGGTATCTTGATCCGGTAAAGATGAATGGATATTTGATTGAGCATAAAAATATTAACGTTAATAAAAATTATGAATTTAAGAGCTTTGATTCGAATTCATCATCGGTCAAATTGCATTTTCAAGATAACAAAGAATTAACATTTGATTGTCTGGTTCTTGCTCATGGACCAGGGTTAATTAATTTTTCCAGTAATTTAGCCCTTTCAAAAGGCCAATTAGCTGCAGCAAAAATCTCTGATTCTATTCATATGCCTATCAACTCAAATGGATACATACTTCCCCTAAAAGATGAAATTAATTGGATTGGATCGTCCTATGAAAATCAATTTCAAAATATGGATGTAAATAAAAGTAAACTGCAAGAAATGATCGAATTTCAGTGTGATCAATTCAATCTGCAAAATACTCAAAATGAATGTGGATCAAAAACTCAGATAAGGGTGATTTCAAAAGATAAGTTACCAATTTCAGGCCAATATAAAGAATACAAAAACGTATTCTTACTGGGTGGTTTAGGCTCAAGAGGATTTTGTTATGGGCCTATCCTTGGGGATCATATAGCCAGCTTAATAGGCAAAAATATCAGTCCTTTAGAAAAAATACTGACGGATAGCCTTCAGCCAAACAGATTCAAATAGTTTCTAGTATTAATCCAACTAAGTTTTCAGCATTATCAATACTTGATGGTTCAAAAACTGAACCGGGTCTCCATCTAGTTAAGCCTGTCCAAAGCGTTTGATCAGCTTCGACATCAAATATAGATATTCTTAAATAGAACTCATCGATTGATCGAATACGATCAAAATCATAAGGTGATCTGTAATAGTAAGGATAGCGATAGTAATGTCCTTCGTCTCTAATAAATTCATCAGAACTGAGTGAAATATTAATAACTAGATTGGCTTCATCTGAAATTACATTACCTCTGTCAGATAAATTTTGTTTAACAGCTTGTTTAATAAAATCTACAAAAATTGGATCAACTTTTGCAGGTATATCCCTATCGATTTTTATATTTAACGAAGCATCCAGAGGCAAGTCAAAAGCTTCTATTGCATTTGTTTTCAAGTACGGTCCAGTATTGCAGGCAACAATAACAGATAAACACAAAAAATTTAAAACTAAAGAGTGAAATTTCATAATTTAAATAAAAGATTAACTAATATTTATTATAATGGTTTAATCAAATTTTTCTAAATAAATAATTAATATGTTTGAACTTATAAATACTAAGAAGGTGGATTTGTTAAATCTTAATGCAAATCTTTATCAACACTCAAAATTCAAAACCAAACATCTTCATCTTGAATCAGAAAACTCTGAGAAAGTATTTATGGTTGCATTTAAAACTGTTCCTGAGGACTCAACTGGAATTGCTCATATCTTGGAACATACAGCTTTATGTGGATCGAAACGTTACCCTGTTCGAGATCCCTTTTTTATGATGCTCCGTCGATCAATTAACACATTCATGAATGCATTTACCTCAAGTGACTGGACGGCCTATCCTTTTGCAACTCAAAACTCTAAAGACTTTGAAAATCTTTTAAAAGTTTATACAGATGCAGCCTTCTTCCCAAACCTTGATGAGCTTGATTTTTTTCAAGAGGGTCATCGACTAGAGTTTAATGAAAATAATGAATTAGAAATAAAAGGGGTAGTCTTTAATGAAATGAAGGGAGCGATGAGTGCTCCGAGTTCGCAATTGTGGCATGGGATGACAAAGCATCTTTTTCCTGAAACTACATATCAATTCAACAGCGGTGGTGATCCAAAAGACATATTAAATTTAACTCATAATGATCTAGTCAATTTTCATCAAAGTCATTATCACCCTACAAATGCGTCGTTTTATTCTTTTGGTGACATGAATGTAAAAGAGCTACAAGAATATTTAGAAGAAAATGTAATGAGTAAATTTGATCCGCTTGAAAGCGCATTAAGTGTCCCACTTGCAAAAAAGTTTGAAAGCCCAAAATATTCTTTTGAATATTACCAACCCACTGAAGATAAAAAAGATAGTAATCATGTTGTTGTGAGTTGGTTGCTGGGAAAGAGTTATGACTCTTTTAATTTGTTAGAAAAATATTTTCTTAGCAGTTTACTTATCGATAACTCCTCCTCTCCTCTACGTCATGCTCTTGAAACAACAGATCTTGGCTCTTCAATTTCACCAATTATGGGTCTGGAGCCAAGCAATAAAGAATTGGTTTTTGCAGTAGGACTTGAGGGCGTGTTACCAGATAAAGCTAAAGATATCGAAAAGCTAGTTATGGACTCTTTGGAATCAGTTTTGTGCCAAGGAATATCTCAATCAAAAATTGATGCGGCACTCCATCAACTTGAGATTAGTCAAAGAGAGGTATCTGGTGGAACAATGCCATATGGTCTTCAACTTATCCTAGGCGCTATGGGAGGCTGCATACATGATGAAGATCCAATTTCTCTGCTTGATATTAATAAAAATATTGAGCTACTTAAAGATAAAGTTAATAGCAGCGACTATATTGATACATTAATTAAAGACTGCCTTATTAATAATAAGCATAGACTATTATTTGAACTCAAGGCAGATCCTGAATTTAATGACAAAGAAAATACATATTACAAAGATTATCTTGCGCAAAAGAATGAAGAATTGGATGAATTAAGTATAAAAGAAATCATAGGACTATCATCTAGGTTAAACAATAGACAAAATCAGGTTGATGATGAATCAATATTGCCAAAAATAGAAAAAAAAGACATTCCTGACTCTAGATCATTTCCAGAAATCTCTTCTTTAAACGAAAAGATGTTTTATAAAGCAGGTACGAATGGGATTATTTATCATGACTACATTTTTTCACTGGAAGATTTGAATGAAGAAGAAATTGGTATAGCCTCTTTGTATGCATATCTCTTGACCAACGTAGGCTTGAACGATAAAGGCTATGATGAAATTCAAGAGTATCAATCTCTTATTACTGGAAACATATCAGCCTCGATTAAACCTGACATAAACCACTTAACAGGAGAGCAAAAATTATCCCTAATTATTTCAGCAAAATCTTTAGAAAAAAATTCATCAAAAATGAGGGACCTCATCATTGAATCAATTAATCATGCAAGATTTGATGAAACCAAAAGAATACAAGAATTAATTCAATACAGCATTGCAAGAAATGAAGAAGCAATAAACTCAAATGGTCATGGATTAGCTATGGATTATGCTGCAGGTGGAATATCTTCCTTTGCTGCCCTAAATGCATCCATGTTTGGAATCAAAAAGCTGCGGGGCATTAAATCAATTATTAATAAATATGGAATTGAAAAAGGATGTAATGAGATAGTTGAAATATTAAGGAATATACATCAAAAAGTTAAAAGGAATCCTAGCAATATATTAACCGTATTGTCAGATGCAAATGCCCTTTCAGAGAGTCTTGTTACTGATTCAAGCTTTCAAAATACTCAAACCAATGTTCCAATTTTTAAAAACGAAACAGCTTGGATAATCCCTGCTCAAGTTAATTATTGTGCTGAAACTTTCAAAGGAGTGAATTTCTTGCATGATGATGCTCCGAAGTTATCTCTATTGGGTGCTGCGTTAAGGAATGGCTACTTACATAGTGCTATCCGTGAAAAAGGAGGTGCTTATGGTGCGGGTGCAATGCATGATGCAAGCTCAGGAGTTTTTAAATTCTTCTCATACAGAGATCCTAACTGTGATGAAACCTTCCACGAATTTCAATCATCCATTAATTGGGTAAAACATAATTTAAAAAACAAACATCTTGATGAGGCAGTTTTAAATGTTATCTCAAGTTTGGATAAGCCTCTGTCTCCTGTGGGTGAAGCCAAGTCAGATTTTTATCAAAACCTCAATGGAATTAATCATGAAATGCGTCTGGATTATAGAAATAAAATCTTAAACACTCGATTGCAAGATTTACATGAAGTTGCAGAGAAGTATCTCACAACAAAATCATTTAAATCAGTTATTGGAAGTAAAGACTTTGAATCTGACTTAAAGAGCCTCTCATTGCATCAAAAAGAACTAAGTTAAAAGATAAAAAACCTTTTCTTTTTTAAATCTTTAGCACAGCCCCAATATTGTTTTTGATACATAACAGATCTAGATTGGACTCGATCAGCTACTTTTATTAGCCATGGTTTTTTTCGATAAGTGCGTTCACTGTAGCCTTTATAACCTTCGTGATAGGCTAAATATAAAGCTCTCGCATCATTTTTCTTGAACCCATTAAAAAATCCTTTATTTGCGTACCAGCCAATAAAGTCAGCGCTGTCAGAAAAGTTGTTTCTACTAGCAAATTGATTTGAAGTTTCCTCTTTATAGTCCTGCCATGTAGAATTCAAAGCTTGTGAATATCCTTTTGCGCTTGAGGGTCTGAACCATGGAATAAAACCAAATAATTCTTCTCTATCTGGCTTTGCATTACTCTTAAAACTCGATTCTTGAAAAACAAATGACATTAGAACATAAGGTGGTAGCTTCCATCTTTTTTCAGTCATAATCGCAGCCTTATACCATCCTCTTTTTTCTTGAAAAATTTTACAAATATTATCAGGGTTATCCGGAGGCCTGGAGACGCACCCCACCAGTACAAAAAAAATTGAAAAGATTACTACGCTATTTTTCATTTAAAAAATCTGATATTTGATCTTCATTGATAATCTCTACTCCAAGTTCATTTGCTTTGGCTAATTTAGACCCTGCATTTGAACCAACTATTAGATAATTAGTTTTACTCGAAACAGAGCCAGAAACTTTTGCACCTTTATTAAGAAGCATGTTTTTCAATTCATCCCTTTTAAACTCTTCGAGCGTCCCTGTTATTACAATCGTTTTATTCAATAAATAACTATCTTGATTAATTGAACTGGGATTCTGTATTTTTAAGTGTGGCAATAATACCGAGAACATATTTTTACAATAATCATTTTCAAAAAACTGTATGATATTTGACGCTACTCTCGGGCCAATATCATCTAAAGTTATAAGCTCATCAAAAGATGTAGACATTAACTTTTCAATGCTCTTAAAGTGATTTGATAAATTTCTTGCGGTGGTCTCACCTACTTCCTCTATACCTAGCCCAAATATAAAGCGATGCAATTCTATATTTCTTGAGGAGTTTATTGACTGGATTAAATTTTCAACTGATTTTGAACCAAAACCTTCAAGCCTTTCTATCTCTTCACTATGATTTTCTAATGTAAAAATATCTTGTATGTCCTTGAAGTAACCTAATTCTAAAAAACGATTAATTATTTCTTTACCTAGACCTTCTATGTCAAAAGCTTTACGTGAAACAAAGTGATATAAAGAGCCGCGAATTCTTGCATCACATGATCTGCCTCCCATGCACTTAAGAAAGGCCGCTCGTTGTTGAGCTTTATAAAGTGTATAAACCTTATTTGAATTTTTAATAAAATTATTAGCTTCATAACTAGAATCAAATTTCTTTATAAGATCGCTATCGTCTCTTACCTCCCAAGAGATAGCATGATTTAAGCTGGCTTCTGAGCCGCACTCGCATAGCTTTGGAAGTTTTACTTTTGATGCCCTATTTTTATCATTTGCAATCACTCTGATAATTTGAGGGATCACATCGCCAGCTCGCTTTATAATAACAGTATCCCCAGGTCTAGGATCAAGGCGTTCAAGCTCATCAACATTGTGTAACGTGCAATTACTTACATTGACTCCTCCCACAAAAACTTTTTCAAGTTTTGCAACTGGAGTGATGACCCCAGTCCGACCTACTTGGAAATTTATATCAATAATTTTTGTTTTGGCCTCCTCGGCTGGGAATTTTCGAGCAATTGCCCATCTCGGAGATCTTGCAATTTCACCAATCTTATTCTGATCATCGAGGTTGTTTACTTTATAGACCACTCCATCTATTTCATAATTGAGTAATTCACGATTTTTATCAATTTTTTCAAAATACTTTATGCAGTCTCCAAGATCGTCGGCAATAATATTTAATGGATTAACTGGAAGTCCCCAGCTTTCAAATTTTTTAAATACTTCGTCTTGACTGGAAAATGAAATCCCTTGAACCATTCCCACTCCGTGAGCAAAAAAATGAAGCGGTCTACTTTTAGTTATCTGAGGATCTAACTGTCGCAAGCTTCCTGATGCAGCATTTCTTGGATTAGAGAATAATTTTTTACCTTCTTTTTCTTGGAGTTGATTTAATCTGTTGAATTCATCTTTGGGCATAAATATTTCACCCCTAACCTCAAGAATTTCTGGAATGTTATTTAAACCAATTAATTTCAATGGAATTGAATTTATTGTTCTAACATTGGAGGTAATATTTTCGCCAATCTCTCCATCACCTCTTGTGGCTCCAATCTCAAGAATGCCATTAAGATAAGTAAGTGAGACAGCTGCTCCATCTATCTTCGGTTCACAAAAATACTTTGTTTGAATCGAGCTATTTAAAGATTTGTTAACCCTATGATCAAAGTCAAAAAACTCTTCGTCATTAAAACAATTGCTTAATGAAAGCATATTTTTTGCATGCTGATGTGAACTGAAAGCAGTCACAGGAGAAATTCCTACCCTTTGGCTTGGCGATTCTGGGCTTACCCATTTTGGATATTTTTTTTCAAGGCTAATTAATTTTAAAAATAAAGAGTCATATTCTGCATCTGAAATTTGAGGATTATCTAAAACATAATAGCTATGATCATGTTTTCTGATTTCAGTTTTTAAGAGCTCATAGTCTTTAATTGAATCACTCATAATGGGTTTAATTTATTAGCTGGATAAGACTTTTCTTGGAGCACCCTGCTCGCATACGTCCTAAAGTGCTCAATCATTTGTTTTGAGAGTGGGTTATTCTTGATATCTGTAATGTTAGCTTCAAGACTTTCTGATATTAGACTGAGAGTCTTCATCATCAACTCAAGACTGCTGATAGGATCAGTACTTTTGAGTAAGTCAATTGCAGCAATAAGAGTATTGGTTTGAGTATTTTTTTCTAAGCTGCCTGGATGAAATTTGTTAGCAAGCCTAAAAACTTCTTCTAAAGAATGGTTATAGAAAACAAAAAATCCATCAGCAACTTTAAATTTAAGATTTTTTAAAAGCTCAAAAACTTGTTCCATATCAAAATTTGAGGCGTCGATAGAATGCAGCTGCATTATGATTAATTCTTGATTTGAAGGATCACTTTCATCTGGGTCGAGGTTTAACGATCCTTGTTTTAATTGAGCATTAAGGTCTAAATTACCAGTATTTTCAAAAATTTCTTTTCTGTTTATTCTGGTCTTTAAAAAAAAGTAAATGACTGAAAGCGAGATGCTAAAACCAATTCCAATTAGAAAAATCTGAAGGTTTGTCAGCATTAAGAGGCAGCAAGCTCAAGCGCTTCACTTACATCAACGGATACAACTCTCGAAACACCAGCCTCTTGCATTGTAATCCCCATGAGATGATCACTTTTTTCCATCGAGATTTTATTGTGCGTAATAAATATAAATTGAACTTCAGGTGACATTGATTCAACCATATTCACAAACCGAGTAGTATTTAGATCATCTAATGGAGCGTCAACCTCATCAAGCAAGCAAAAAGGTGCAGGATTAAGTTTAAATAGAGCGAAGACCAGTGAAAGCGCAGTTAAAGCTTTTTCGCCACCAGAAAGTTGAGAAATATTTGAATTTTTCTTGCCAGGAGGTGTTGCCATAAGAGCAACGCCACTAGAAAGAGAGTCACCTTCTAAAAGTCTGAGCTCAGCCTTACCACCACCAAAAAGTGTGGGAAAAATTTCAAATATTTTTTCATTCACTGCCTTAAAGCTTGACTCAAATTTAGATCTTGATTCATTATCAATTTTTTGAATAGCTATCTGCAATTTATCTAGTGCCTCATTAAGATCATTGATTTGGCGATCCAGCTCTGACATCCTTTCTGATTCAGATTTAATTTCTTCTGGAGCGGCCAAATTTATTGCTCCTAAAGAGGTAATTTTATTTTGTACAGAATTTAGATCGCTTTCCAAGCCATCAAGTGAAAAATTGTTATAGTCGTTGGGATCTAAATTCTCTATATTAATGTTATTTCTTTCTAGTAATTTTGATGAGTTTTCTAAATTTATTTCAAAAGTCCTCAAATCCAGTTTATTTTGGTTAATTTTTTCCTCTAAATTCTTTTCATCAATTTGGAGTAACCCCTTCTGATTTTCTAAATGATTTATCTCATCAGTGACTTTAGATTGAGCCTGCTTAATTTTTAATAACCCTGATTCAGATGAAGATTTCATCTCAACTTGTTTTGTAAGCAGATCTTGAGTTTCAGATTTCTTCTTGGAAATATCATCAAGTTTTAGCTCAAGCTCGTCTATTCTTTGCTTGAATTCTTGGGCAAAGTCCTTTGTTTGTTCTGAAGCAATATTCAGGACTTTGTGGAGAATCTCTTTTAACTGCAAAGCTAATTCTTTTAATTCTCTTTTGTTAATTGAAGAAATTAATTTATCAAGAATATGAAGAGCCTTTTCTTTCGGGGACAATTCTTCAAAATCAGTAGCTTTTTTCATAGCATCTTCATAAGCCTGATTTGCTTTAATAATATCGGTTTTAGTATTCGCTTGTGCTGAGGTAAGGTTTTGCAAGCTTTCTTCTAATCGAGCTAACTCAGAACCTATGCCATAAAATGATTTTTGAGCCTCATCGTAAGCAGCAAGAGTATCTTGATGCTCAGTTTTAATCTGATCAATCTTCGATTGAATAGTTAAGACTTCACCGTTAGCTACCTTAAGCTTGCTTGTTAAATCTCTGAGACTTAAATTAATTTTATCTCTTTGGGTCTTGGCTGAAAGTGAATTCATTATTGAAATTTTGAGTTTTATGTCTGTTTCTTGAGAACTCAATTCATTATATTTTTCTGCAGCCTTTGCCTGTCTTTCTAATCGACCTATTAAACGCTTAATTTCATCTCTTATATCTTTTACTCTTGAGATGTTTTCTTTGGTTCGTTTAATCTTAGATTCGGTTTCTTTGCGTCTTTCTTTGTACTTGGAAATACCTGCAGCCTCTTCTATATAGATTCTCAAATCCTCAGGTCTTGCAGAGACGATCTTCGAGACCATCCCTTGCTCAATTATTGCATAACTATTTGGTCCTAATCCTGTTCCCAAGAAAATATCTTGAACATCTTTGCGCCTAACCTTCGCTTTATTAATAAAATAGTTTGATTGACCATCTCTAGTCATTACCCTCTTAACAGATATTTCGTTATATTTTGAATATTCGCCGCCCAATTTACCCATTGAGTTATCAAAGAGTAATTCTATGCTGCACTGACCGGATGCCTTTCTTAATTCTGAACCGTTAAAAATTACATCTGCCATTGACTCGCCCCGGAGATTTTTAGCTGATAACTCACCAAGAACCCACCTAACTGCGTCAATAATATTTGATTTACCACATCCGTTAGGACCTACTACGGCTACCATATTTGTGGGGAAGGATATCCTCGTTGGATCAACGAAACTCTTAAAGCCAGCAAGTTTAAGATGTTTAAGCTGCATGAATGGTTATTTTAAACTATTGTTCCCTTTTAGACCATTCAGAATCACTAATATTTACTTGCCATGGGGCGGCCTCTATGGGTTTAGAAAAGTTAATATTAGACTCGTAATCATAAGTTCCATCACTGCATTTTAGTTCTACCACAATAGAGGTAATTTCTTTATTAAGTGCTGCTGATGGAATATCAAATCCTCGAACAACAGCGTTGGTCTTATCCAGCATTAGGTTATTGTTTTTTATATCACTTAAACTATCTGAAGACACAGCCAATGGTACTAAGGGTCCATTTTTAAGAAATACTTGTGTGTCAACAATTCCATTTATGCATTTAGGTTCATCTATTAAATTAAAATTAACCAGGACAGATGCCTGTGAATATTCCGGGTATTTGGTGTCTCTAAGGTCTGCTAATAAATTAAAAGTATCAACTTGAAACTCTTCTTCCTTAAAATTTTGATTTATGAACTTTAATAAGCTTTCTGCTGAAATGAGTGAATTATTTGAAATGGCTTCATTTGCCTTTTTAGCTATATATAAAAAACTTAATTCTTGACTCTGTAGCTTTGAAACCTCAGCTAATGCCTCGAAAGAAACATCAGTATTTTCAAAAATTTGTGAATCGATTGAATTTATAAGCTTAACCTCTCTGTGAGATCCAATGATTTGATAGCTAGAGAAATAGGAAAAATAAATAAATCCATAGATCAAACTTGCAAATAATAAAACCACTGACTTGTGATTCACTCCTCTTGAAAACAAATAAAAAAGTATAGGTATGAGAGAGATTCCAAATACTAAATACAGCAATCTAAATCCTTTTTTTTAGGCCAAAAAAAATGATGATGGAAATGAAAAATATTAATGGCATTAACCAGAGAAACAAATTTTCTGAGAATGAAGGATTATAATCAGACTGCTTGCCATATCTTTGAATAACAAAATCTTTGATCTCTTGATCAGATTTTTCATCGAGGATCATAAAATAGATTCTATCCTTTAAGTCTTTTGATACCGGTGCATCGGAGCTAGCAAGGCTTCCACTGGTGCACTTTGGACACCGAATCTCATCAATTAAGCTGAAAAATCTTTGCTCTTGAAAGGAGTCTTTAAATTCATAAATATCATTACCGAACGAATCTAAATGAAATAAAAAGAATAAAACAATTAAAGATTTTCTAGAAAAACTCTGCAAAATCTTGCCTCCACTTTTCAATATTCAGTTCACCAATATGTCTTCTTACGATAATGCCATCTTTTAATAAATAAGTTTCAGGTGCACCCGTCACACCCAAATCTAATGCTAATGTTCCATAAAAATCATGTATTGAAATTTCATATGGACTTTTAAAGTTTTTCAACCAATTTATCGCATCATCTTTATTGTCCTTATAATTCAAACCAATAATGGGAACTCCTTTATCTTTTAAATCAATCAGAAATGGGTGCTCAACTCTGCAGGTAATGCACCAACTTGCCCAAACATTTATTAGATAAGTGCCAGAGGAAATATCTTTTTCACTTAAAGTTTTGTTATCAAGGGTTTGAAGTTGAAATTCTGGTAACTCTAAATTTAATGGTTGGCTCGCTTCATTTTGACTTTGAGAAATTACATAAGCAAAGAAAACAATTATTGAGATTGGAACTAATAGAAATATATATCTTATTTTGGATTTCATACCATTGCCCTTGATCTTATTAATATCCCAAGAATCATTAGTAATACAGAAAACCAAATCCATTTAATTAGATAGTTAAACTGGACTCTAAAGGTCCAGCTCCCATCATCGAGCTGTTCGCCAATGTTGATATAAATATCTCTTAAAAATGTGGCTTCAATATCTGTTTCAGATGTAACTTGACCCCTTGTGAAATACTTCCTTTTTTCAGGTGAAAAACTTATTACTTTGTCATGAATCTTCATATTGATTTGAGCAATTATTCGTTGATGATTTGATTCATCCTGTAAGGACAAATCATCAAAACTAATTTCTAGTTCCTCACTGATATATTCCTCATTTACATTTAATTTAAGATTCTTTTCATAACTAAAAATAGAATTACCAGCGATAGAAAAAAGTAGTAAGCCAAAACCTAAATGGGATACTGCGCTCGACCAGTTAATAAATTCCCTATTTACTGAATTCATTAATAGCTTGAATGCATAGATTGAAATTATAAAAATGCCTGAAAAAAGTCCAATCATTTGAATCAAGCTAACACTGTATTGGTGGAGGCTTTGAACTATAAAAGTTAAAAAACATGATATTAGTATTGGAATACCTAATTTAGAAAGTGTTTCTGTGAGCTTCCACTTACGCTGCCATTTAGATTCAACTGATAATGCTATGAAACATGCTGCAATGAAGATCAATGGTGCAAAGATTGTATTATAGTAAGGCGGACCAATGCTGACTTTTGTAGAATAAAAATATTGCGTAATTAAAGGATATATAACTCCCAAAAAAACTGAGAATATACTCGTAATCATTAAAATATTGTTCAATGAGAGGAATGATTCTTTCGAACCTGATACCACAAGCCTTGAATTTATAATCTTGTTAGATCGAAAGCTAAACAAACCAAAGCTTATTAGTGCTATAACTCCGGTGATTAATAACAAAGTTAAGCCTCTTTGGGGATCATTGGCAAATGAATGCACGCTATCAATAATCCCAGATCTAACAATGAATGCTCCAAAAAGACTGAGAATAAAGACTGAAAGCCCCAAAAAAAGAGTCCAGGATTTGAGTACGCCTGATTTAGTGGATGCATGAATTGAATGAGTGAAGGCTGTTGCTGCCAACCATGGCATCAGTGCTACATTTTCAACAGGATCCCAGAACCAATAGCCTCCCCAACCAAGCTCATAATAAGCCCACCAACTTCCAAGTCCTATTCCTAATGTTAAGAATGCCCAAGCATAAAGGCTCCACTTTTGAATAATGGTTTCCCAACCTTGCCTAAATTCTCCATCTGCCAAGTAAGCACAGATATAAACAAATGGAACAGCAAAACCAACATAGCCTAGATATAACATTGGAGGATGAATCACCAATGCAGGATCTTGAAGAACAGGATTTATATCTCCTCCATTGATTGGAGCAAGTGGCAATATTCTTTCAAAGGGTGATGAGGTTACTAGTAAAAATAACAAAAAGAATAATAAAACCATTGCAGAGAAAAAGATTACATATCTGAATAGATTGGATTGAGTATCTAATCTGTTAACGAATAGCCATAGCCATATTGAAAGAAACAAAATCCATAAAAACATTGATCCTTCATGAGAACTCCAAATCGATGAAATTTTGTAAAAGATTGGCAAATCTGAATTTGAATGCATTGCTATGTATTTCATAGAAAAATCATCCATAACTGCCAAGTAGACATATAAAATAAAAGCAGAAATCAAGAAAATCGTTGCTGCATTAAAGCAGTTTAACGAAAGCCTAATTATTGAATCGGTAGAACTTAAAGCGCTACTGCTAAGAATTACTAACAAAGAAAATAAAAACAGACCTGCTGCTAATATTGTGAGCAAATGAGATATCTCAGGAATCATATTATTTGCTTAGTTCCGGTGGCATGTAATTTTCATCATGCTTTGCAAAAACTTCTTCAGCAACAAATACGCCATTGCCATCAAAACTTCCCAACATAACCGCCCCGCTATCTTCTTTGAAGAGGTCTGGAGGAATCCCATCAAATTCAATGTCTAGATCTTCTTCAAAATCAGTCAATACAAATAAGACCTTTGTATCTTCATACTTAATTGACCCTTTTTTTACCATTCCACCGAGTTTTATTCTTTCTTGAGGAAGATTATTTTTATTTAATTCGCTAGGCGAATAAAATAAGTCAAGTTGTGAGTTCAATGCGGTCAATATCAGGAAAATACCAATAAAGGACGAGCCAAGTAGCAATAAAATATTCTGCAGTCTCTTTTTTCGATGAGGAAGCATTTGAAAATCTATTTCCTAAGCTTATAAAACAAAAAAATAAATGACCCGGATAGCAATAGAGTTCCTACTGAATAGACAATACAGACATAAATACCATGACCATTCATAAAAAGAATATCATCCATAGTTCTTTACCCAATTCCTGTTTTTTTCTCTATTAAAAATAATAAGTTTACTTACTAAAACTCCCATGGATATTAATACAAAACCAAATGAGACAATGCAAAGTATTAATGGGTACAACATCGCAGGATCTATAGCTGGGTTATCGGTTAAAGTTATTGAGGCTGGCTGATGGAGAGTTGACCACCAATCAACAGACTTTTTTATAATTGGTAAATTTACACACCCTACTATTGTCAAAATAGACATCAAGTTATCAGCCTTATTTTGATTATTAAATGAATCATGCAATGCAATTAATCCTAAATACATTAAAAAAAGTATTAGGGTCGAAGTTATTCTTGCATCCCATTGCCACCAAGTACCCCAAGTTGGAATACCCCAAACAGATCCAGAAAATAATGCCAAAAAAGTAACTAAAAGGCCTACAAACGCAGCAGATTTTGTTAAGTATGCAGCTAATCTTACCCTCCAGATTAGGTATATAGCTGACCAGGCAGCCATTATCCAATATATAAGTTGAGCATATATAGAAGAAGGTACATGCAGATAAATAATTCGATATGAATCTCCTTGAACAGCATCAGGAGGCGCAATAAAAATTCCCCAGTACCAACCAGCAATGATCAATACAATGCTAGGGATAAATACAAATAGAAAGTATTTATCACACGTTTCGATATAGGTTTTTGCTGATGCAAATTTATTAATTATTTTATTAGACACTAATCTATATATAAGGCTCTGAATTGCTATTCCAAATGCATTTTGAGTATAAGCGAAGATAAATAAGAAAACATAGGAGTAATAAGGAAGCTAATTCCAAGACTAAGCAGTAAAAAACTGTCAATACTTGAATTATTTTGTAATAAAGTCAATGATTGCCCAAAAATAATGATTATTGGAAAAACTAATGGCATGACAACTATAAGTCCAAGCAATCCACCCTTGTTGATACCCAATGCACTCCCAAAAAGAAAGATATTTAAAAATAATATTTGGCAAAAAAAAGATATTAAAAAGAGATCTAAAAAAATAAATGCATCTACATTGTTAACACTTGCAAATAAAATAGTAAGTAATGACAAAGGCAGCGCTTTGTAAATAATCAAAATAATTAACTTTGCTAAAACGGTTGAGAATAAACTTTTATTTTGAGTAAGAAACTGCTCAAATGAGCCGTCTTCATAATCCTCAAGCAAAATATCGTCTATAGCAAGGTAATTTGTAAGCAGGAGAGAAATCACAATAATTATCATGAATAGATCACTGGTCTGCTTACCAAATAAGTCAATACTCAATGGAAAAGCGATCATTATCAAAGCAAATAAAATCAAGGGAGTGAGCCATGCTCTTGATTTATAAATTAGTTTTATTTGTTCCTGTGATAGGTATTTAATCATTTAAATATTAATTGTTTTAGCTGGCATTGATATTGGAATGTGTGAGGTAATAATTATAGCTGCTCCATCATTTACCCTTTCTTGTAGTTTTTCTTGAAAAAATTTTGTAGTTGAATCATCTAATCCAACAAATGGCTCGTCTAAAACAAACACCTGAGTATTTTTAATTACTAGTTTTGAAGCAAAAAAAGATTTCTTTTGCTGCCCAAACGAAAGATTTGAAAATCTTAAATTCAGCTTTTCATGCAAATCTAGTTCTTCTAAAACTTTTTGAGCATCAATAAGTTCATCCTCTGAAAGAACTAACTTTAGATTTTGCAATAAAGTAAGAAAGCCTTTAAAGGGCAATTTATGTCCATGGAATTGAATTTTTAAGTTATCCTTTCTATGAACTTCGCCTTTTGTGGGCTCAACAATTCCTAAGATTATTTTTAAAAGCGATGTTTTGCCTGAGCCATTTACACCTTGGATATGACAAATCTCATTTTCCTTGAGCCCAAAAGAAACTCCACGAATCAAATTATTTTCGTTTATTGAGTAATGGACATTATCCACTTCGATCAAATTACTCATAAGTTATTTTTTGAACTTTCTAATTAAATTACCAGTATTCTCTAATGAATCCATTCTGATAGAAAATCTTTTTTCCAACTCATTAAATAAATTGGATCCATTTTTACCATGACCGCCAACAGAAAAAAAAATATCTTTATGAAAAAAAATTGCTCTATTTTTAGTTAAGCGTCTTTTAAAAACTAAATCTTTAATTTGAAGGTTTAAAGAGAATTTTCCCCAAACCTTCTCATTATTAAATGCTGTTTTAGCCATAAAATCCCTAGCCTTCTTATTAGGGAAAAATCCTGCTGGTACAAGGCAAAAAAAGGAATTTTTCAAACTTGCTATTTTTTCTGTTAAATCTTCTGCATCGAAATCTAAAAAAGTTAAAGAGGAACCCTTTTCTAGTTTATAGTTAGAAATCCTCTTTAACTGCCAGGAACTCCCACAGATAATATAAATAATCATTGAGGTATCGCGTTCCATACCTCAATGCAGTTAATTCACTTTTTCAAAAGCTTGCTTGAGATCATCAATAATGTCATCAATATGTTCCAAACCAATTGAAAGTCTTACGTAACCTGGCGATACTCCTGCAGATGCTAATTCATCTTCAGTCAACTGAGAGTGAGTGGTACTAGCAGGATGTATTGCTAAGCTTTTTGAATCACCAATATTAGCCACGTGATAGAACATTTCCAGCGAGTCAATAAATTTCTTTCCAGCATCAAGACCACCTTTAATTTCAAAACCTAGTAGTCCGCCATGACCTCCTGAAAGATATTTTTCAGCTCTTTCCTTGTGAATACCCTCAGCCACGCTTGGATGAGAAACAGATTCAACCTTAGCATGAGAAGCTAAGAATTCAGCTACCTGATTGGCATTTTTAGAGTGCTCCCTAATCCTTAGAGCAAGAGTTTCAAGTCCTTGAATAAAGATAAATGCGTTAAACGGACTCATTGCAGCTCCCATATCTCTCAAGAGAGTTGTTCTGGCCTTCAAAATATATGCAATTGGACCAAGCGGCTTTACAGCCTCGGTCCAAATAGCCCCGTGATAAGAAGGATCGGGTGTATTCAATGAAGGTTGCCTTTCGGCAAACTTTTCCCACTCAAAATTACCGCTATCAACAATAATTCCTCCAATGGATGTTCCATGGCCACCAATATATTTTGTGGTTGAGTGAATAAGTGCTGTAGCACCGTGATCAAAAGGCTTACAAATGATAGGTGCAGCAGTATTATCAACAATTAACGGAATACCTAGGGGTTTGCCGAGCTCAGCAACCTCTTCTATTGGGAAGACTTTAAAAGAAGGATTTGGAAGAACTTCACCGTAATATGCTCTTGTATTTTCATCGGTAGCATCTTTAAAATTTTGAGGATTTTCAGGATCAACGAATCTAACTTCAATACCCATATCTTTAAATGGATTTTTAAATTGATTATATGTGCCTCCATAAAGATGAGCTGAGGCAACAATATTATCTCCAGCCTTTGCGATATTTTGAATTGAATAGCTTGATGCGGCTTGTCCAGAGGCAACACCCAATGCTCCAACCCCACCTTCAAGGGTAGCAATCCTCTCTTCAAGCACTGCATTTGTAGGATTCATAATTCTTGAATAAATATTTCCTAGCTCAGATAAGGAAAATAAATTTGCAGCATGATCTGTATTATCAAATTGATAACTAGAGGTTTGATGAATGGGAACAGCTACTGAATTAGTGGTTTCATCTTTTCGCCATCCAGCATGCAATCCAATGGTTTCAGGGTTTTTATATTCTTTAGTCATAATGTCACTCCACGTGAAATAGTTATTATATATGAGGCATTTACTAATTAAGATTGGGACCTTATTTAGCTGAATTTATTGAACGCCCGCAAGCCAGACAAATCGGCGTTTTGGTAATAATAATTAAGAATTAGAATTTGTAAAGAAATTTACCCCATTCATTGAATAAATTTATATAATCACTTCGAGAGAAAAATTATGGCAAGAAAATATAACAATTTTAGAGTTGGTGGATCACCACAAAAGGTAACAGATGACTATGCAGTTTGGACAAATGATCTGTTGGGAAAAGTCATTGCTAGTAAGACTGTAATCCAGCCTGGAAAGAGCACCTTAGGTCACCAACTAGTCAATTCTGATGTAGTTTATGTAATAGTAAACGGAAGAGGAATTATGGAGGTTGTTGAATACATGAATTCTAAGGAAGGTCATGGCAGCGATCCTTCAAGAGGTATTGGACATAAAGATTCATACGCTTTGACTGCTGGGGATGTTATTTTAGTTGAGTCAGGTGATTACGTTAAAGTTGTTAATGAATCAGATCACGATCAACTAACCTACCTAAGAGTATTTGATAGAGAAGGTTGGAGACAGTAGCCTAGGGGCCCAAAACAAGCTTTTTCAATTTTTTGATTGCTTCTTTTACTGACATAGTTTCGGTCTCACTATCGGCTAAAGTCCTAATAGAAACCTCTTGATTTTCCATTTCTTTTTTTCCAATAATTGCCATTAACTGCGTTTTAGAATTTGAGTGCTCTCTAATCTTATAGCCAATCTTTTCATTGCGTTTATCCAGCTCAACTCGAATACCTTCGGCTAGAAGCTGTGTGCTTAATTTCTCAGCAAATGGAATAACTTCATCTGTAACAGTTAAAACAGCTATTTGCTTTGGCGCTAACCACAACGGCAGCTTTCCTGAATAGTTTTCTATCAAGATCCCTAAAAACCTCTCAAAAGAACCCAATATGGCTCTATGAATCATTACAGGATTATGTTTTTTTCCGTCCTCACCTACATAAACAGCATCCAATCTAGATGGGAGAATGAAATCAGCTTGAAAAGTACCGCATTGCCATTGTCGACCTATTGCATCCGTAAGAACAAAGTCTAATTTTGGACCATAAAAAGCTCCCTCTCCTTCTTCAATTACATATGGTAGATCTAACCTCTCAATTGCTTTCTGCAATGCATTCTCAGCCTTATCCCAGGTCTCATCATTACCTATTCTAACTTCGGGACGAGTTGAGAGTTTGATATTAAATTCATTGAAACCAAGCGTTTTATAGATATCAGATAAAAGCGTAATAAATGATTTTGTTTCATCTTCGATTTGATCTTCGGTACAAAAAATATGGCCGTCATCCTGAGTAAATCCTCTAACCCTCATTAATCCATGCATCGTTCCTGAAGCCTCATATCTATGGCATGACCCAAATTCCGAAAACCTAATGGGCAGATCCTTATAAGATGTCAGGCCCTGATTATAAACCTGTACGTGACAAGGACAATTCATTGGTTTAAGAGCATTTGTTCTTTTTTCATTTGCATGCTCTTCATCAATTTCAGTAATAAACATGTTCTCTCGATATTTTTCCCAATGCCCTGAAGCTTCCCATAATTTTCTATCAACCACTTGAGGAGTATTAATCTCCTGATATCCAGAAAGGTTAAGTTTTTCTCGCATAAAGTTTAATAAAGAAGTGTATATTGACCAGCCATTTTGGTGCCAGAAAACCATTCCCGGAGCCTCGTCTTGGAAATGAAATAAATTCATTTCTTTTGCGAGCTTACGGTGATCTCTCTTTTCTGCTTCTTCAATTTGACTTAAATGGTCAGAAAGTTCTTTTTTTGTTCTCCAAGCAGTCCCATAAATTCTTGTAAGCATTTCATTTTTTGAATCCCCTTTCCAATATGCGCCGGCTAAATTCAAAAGTTTAAATTCACTGATAAATTTTAGTGAAGGAAGGTGGGGTCCATTACAGAGATCAATAAAGCCTGATTCCTCTTGAGTATAGATTTGAAAATCCTCATTTTGTTCAGAGCTCTCAATAATCTTAACTTTGTAGGGCTCTTTAAGGTCATTAAACTTAGAAATTGCATCTTTTTTGGAATGGAGTGTCTTAATGATCCCTGAGCCAACTTTCAAAATTTTTCTCATTTCATCTTCAATTTTTTCTAAGTCATCAGATGAAATGGGTTTTTCAAACAAGATATCGTAATAAAATCCTGTTTCAATTGTCGGGCCTATAGCAAGTTTTGCATTTGGATATAAATTTTTTATAGCTTTTGCTAACACCTGAGCAGCTAAAGTATGACGCATTATCTCAAGGCCATCATCAGATTGAATAGTAATAATGGAGACTTTCATGCCATCGTCTAGCTCATCACTTAAATCAAATTGCTTGCCTTCAACCATGTAAGCAATAGCTGATTTGGCTAACCCAGAACCAATTGATGCCGCCAAATCATACCCATTTGAGCCCAAAGGTAAGGTTTTTGTATTACCATCAGGAAGAGATATTTTAATTTCTTGGCTCATAATCTTGATTTAATTCATAATTTTAATTGATTTCATGATTAAAAAATATTCGTTTTAATTTTTTATCCTTGAGACGACATCATAGTTATAAATCATCTTCAGTCTTGATAGCAAAATAAAAGGGAATAACTCTAAGAGTTTAAAAATCAAACTTCTTATCAGTAGCGGTTGATGAAAGACAAAACGATTTCTTGATGAAATTTGTTGGATCTTTCTCACTCTTTTATTCCTTATCTTTT
>MDTB01193473.1_pt1 | contig 42126 bp, 32 predicted proteins | sample 811161 | NCBI WGS metagenome assembly MDTB01 (sample SAMN05326650, study PRJNA326480) | marine metagenome | isolation source: seawater | place: Mediterranean Sea | collected 2009 | reverse complement strand
TTGGTTTGGCACTACAAATTTTTACTGTGCTTGATGATGCTAAAGGAATACCTGCTAAATACAGAATCTTATTTCATGTAGTGATAAATTTCTTTTTTATCATGGTAACTGGTGTTTATGTAGATGAGATTGGAATTACCTTTAACAATGAAGTCATTAAGTTAGGAGCTTGGGGAATCCCTTTCACAATATTTTGTGTAACAGGAATCATCAATGCATTTAACATGATTGATGGGCTTAATGGTTTATGTGCAGCAATGATATCTAGTGCGCTGCTTGGATTTATTGTTCTGACAGGATTGGATGTAATTAATTACGCATTCATTATCACCCTAGGAGCATTATTCGGTTTTTTAATGTACAACCTAGGTGCTCTCGGAGTAAAAAGGAGAGTCTTTCTTGGGGATAATGGTTCATCTTTTCTTGGTTTTTTTATAGCATGGTCATGCATTTACTTATCATCCTCTGAGAACAACTTCTTCAATCCTGTAAATGCCTTATGGTTGGTTTTTATCCCCTTATGTGACTGTATTTATGTAATATTTGATCGGTTAAGTAGGAAACAAAAAATCTTTAGTGCGGAGAGAAATCACCTCCATCATCTTTTAATTGAAAAGGGTCTTTCTGCGTCAATAGTTCTCACATTAATGACATTCCTTTCAATATCTTTGATGGCATTAGGTTTATATGCTGAGTACTTCCTCAACTCGAACTTATCCCTTTATCTTTTTATTTTTCTTGGATTAAGCTACTTCCTTTTAAATCGGTTACTGTTAAAAAATGATTAATTTATTTAAAAAGAAAATTGAGATTAATGATGATAAAAACAATAAAAAAAACGTTGAAGAAGCATATATTATTTTAATGCTTGAAATCGCCAGACTTGATGGAAAAATTGATGATTCTGAGTTTAATAAGATTAAAGAGAACTATAAAGAAATTTATGGTGATGATAACTTCCTTGAAAATTTTAATAGGCTATCCTCCGAAGCTAAAAATGAAAGCTCGCTGCATCCCTTTATAGAAATTATTAATACAAGCTCAGATAAAGATAATAAGATTCAGGCTTTAAAAGCAATTTGGGAAGTTGTTTTAGCAGATGGCATTATTGATCCTTATGAGGAGAATTTATTCATGCAAATCGGTGACCTTCTTAAAATTAAAAGAAGTGATTTAGTTAAGATAAAAAATCTAAGGCTTGAATAGATAAATGGGTGAAGACCATGCTCTTTCTGCAGTCATAGAAAGGCAATCATCGTTTAGATTCGTTTTATAACTCCCTTTACAAATATTCACATCTCCATCTTCCTCGAGGGTTATATTCTCTCCATTAATGGCGAGAGTGCTTTCCTGAATAGCTCTTACATAATATGTACTATCTCTTGAGTATTCAGGATCTTCAAATTCAACCACACATCCTGAATTTGATTTAGGGCAGTCAATAACCTTCCATTTATCTTGAATTAGAGGTTCTATGGGCTCACCTTGATATTCCTGTGGGGTAATTTTGATTACCTCAATTCTATCAATCAAATATCTCTCTGAACTTGGGTTATAACATTCTCCATAACACAAATAATCTAATCTTTCTTTTGAAAGTGAATCAATCGAATAATCAGGACAGCCTGGAATTTGTTTGAAGCTGCCTGCGGCTTTGACTCTAAATGTAGGATTAGAAATCATGGTAACTGCACTTCCCATCGAAGCCTCACCATTTGGCCCATTCAATAAATCAAACCAGAGCAAGATTCTTGGGCCAGAAGTACCGTATACATTCTTATCCTTCAATGCTTGCCAAATATCATCACGAGATCTTGATTTTGAATGCACGGCTACAAGTCCACCAGGATATGCAAAGCTTGAATTCCTTTCACTGTCTGTCTGAGATTCTCCAGGAAGAGTGCTAGGTAATTCAGGAAAATTAGGATCTTCTGCGGGATACTTATAATCAAAAAGGGAAGATTTTACACCTGCAGCAAATGTCATTTTCCGACGTTCATATTGTTTATAACCTGTTCCAGGTCTTGCGGTGTGATCATCAGTGGAGGCTATGAATCCAAAATTATATCTCTGATCACCCTCAGAGAAATTAGTTAAAGCAAGTGCATATTGTGCAGATTGTTTTGGCCTATAATTAAAAGCAGGCTTGAAGCAATCTGTGCACTGATTGCAGTTTAACCACTCTTCGGGTTCAGCTTCTGGGAATATCATATTAGAGTGAGGTCCTGCCTCAAGTGTATATTGTTTGGCTAGCTCAACTCTTGCAGAGCACTCAGCTTCAGATAAACCCTCACACCTTGCCTTCATCATCTCTCCTGCTTGCCAGCAACAAGGTAAAAAGTCACTGGTTGGCTCAGGACAATACATTGATCCATCATCATTCAATCCAGCACCAAAAAAACTTTTAAACTCTTCACTGTTTCCATGCCCTGACATAACCTCAAGAAGAATTTGTTTTTTGGGATCATGACCCTGTTTATTCAATCTATTGTCCCAAGATGTATTGTAAGGAACATGAAAGCCCCAAGATGCTCCATGAGGTATTACGATTGAATCATGACCCCATTCATCAAGTTTACTAAAAAGATCTCTAGGTGTTTCTGCATATTCATAACAATCAAGAGGAAGTTCATGAACACTTGATTGATTATCACAAAAGGGTATCTCAGCGACTCTATCAAGCAACCATTCTAAATCAGAGTATCTTTTAAAGTTTAATGGATCTATCCATCTTGCATTGACTGCTTGTCTTGTCATATTAAATATTCCAAGCCCAGACTCTGGAGTTCTTGATCCTATTGGTCGAGCAGGCAAAGAATCTAAATCCTTAAAAATAACATTTCTGTGGCCCCAATGATTTTCAGGAGTGTTGCCTATTTGTGTCCATTCCCAGCCTGGAAAAACAGTCAAATCAGCTGTAACTGAATCAGTGGAATTTATGTTGCATTGCTGAACAATTTCTTTTTGATCTCGCCAATGCTCGGGCGTTAAGCTTTCTGCATGATCATTGAAACTAAAAAAATCTAAGTTTGCGCAATATCTTGCAAAGTCACATGCCATAGAGCTATCGTGAACTCCTTGCAAACCCATCATTGGCAATTCCAATGTAAAAGCATCTATGGAATACGTAGTATGGACATGCAGATCACCAAAAAGAATTTGGGTGTCATCAATAACTTCTTGTGAGGATTGAAATAAGCTCTCCTTAGTCTTGTAAAACTTCAAATCAGATTCATAGATCTTGTTTTCATCTCGAGGATCGCCTTCCACGGAACCTGGAGGCACATCTGAACCGCATCCAATCAACCCAAAGAGGAATAGAAATAGAAAAGTTTTAAAATACTGAAACTTGACCATATTTACTGATTAAGTCATCTTCAATTTTTTTTAATTCAAATTCAAGATCAAACCTATTACATGATCCATTATTCCAATTATTGAGGAGCGATAGATTAGGGTCTCCTATATTAATGACTGTTTCTCTAACCAAGAGGCATTTCTCTAGGTCAGTGGCAACATTGGTTTTTGCAAAGTTTAAGATGTCATCTATATTTTTTTTATCAGATATTGAACGTAATTGATTTAAATTATCAAGGACCATAAAAGCTTGTTCAGAAGATGTATATTTTTCCCACTGAACTTTAGCATTTTCAATAATAGGTTCTCCTTTTTTTGCAAAGTTTGACCATGCACTTAAAAAAGTTTCTTCCATCTGATCTCTTTCGTCAGTCTTTGGATAAACATAACTAGAAACTGGTCCAAACTTATATTCTGTTGTGAGAAAAGCGATTTCAAGGCCATGTGCAGCACCTATCATATTTGGAAAGTCTGCAAAAAAACTTTTCTTTTGATCATCCCAGTCAAATCTATAGGCATAAGTATTTTTATAACCTGCTTTTTCAAGTTGAAGAAGCGGTTCATCAACTCCTCTGAGTTTCCAAGCCTCAGATCTAACACTCAGCCATAGCTTATATAGATCAGGATTTTTTAATTCAATTTTTGAGATTGGTATTAGTCTAGTTAATGGATAGGTTCTTTCAGAAAAATAATTGTTTACACCAAGCCACAAAGATAATTCATCCTTGTTGGAACCAAAAATTACAGGCACATTTTTTGCATATTTTTTATTTCCAAGAGCAGATAGTATTCCTTCATTTGGAATTACAATTCCATCTCTATTGACCAATGGTATGTAGTCGAATGTTTCTTTCTCTAGTTCAAGATATATTGAAAGAAAATCCTCTGCTTTTAGGTTTTTTAAAAACCGTCTTTGAGATTGCAAATCAAGTTCATTAAAGTTTTTGATAACACTGTCAGTTATCTTCGAGACAGAAGCATTGCTAAATACATTTAATGAGCCAAAATCGTTAATTACTGAATTGTTGCTTGAGACTCCAAGAGATTGTTCAGCTGTATAAGAAGTCGTATATCCTGATTGAGAAATAGCTTTATGAAAAAGTCCATTGGAAAGTGGCGTTGCCAACATTGTCATTACATTATGCCCACCTGCAGATTCCCCAAAAATTGTTACATTATTTTTATCGCCATCGAAGTTGTGTATATTTTTTTGAACCCACTTAAGTGCCATAATGATATCCAAAGTTCCAAAATTTGAAGATTTATCAATCCCATCTTGAAGAGATTGAATTGCTGGATGGCGAAACCATCCTAGAGGACCAAGTCTGTAATTTATTACTACAACAACAATTCCCTTGGAGGAAGATAATTTTGAAAAATTATAATAATCTTTTGTTCCAGTTGTATTGCCACCACCGTGGATCCAAAACATAACAGGTAATTTATCTTTACTATTTTTTTCTGGCTTATAAATGTCAAGATACAGACAGTCCTCTGATCCAACTACACCCTCTCCCTCTAGACCTGCATACCTAGATGGCTCCTGTATACAGCCACTTCCTTTACCGGATAAAACCTTATTTGTTGATGGAATTTCTTGTGGAGCTTTCCATCTTAAATCACCAACAGGTGGTTTTGCATAGGGTATATTTTTCCAAACATAAGCACGATCGCTTTTAATGGCATTACTTAATCCTGACGTAGTTAAAACGCTGACATTAGCATGAATGAAAAATGGTATCAGCAATAATATACACAAATAAAATAATCTATTATATGAGTAAATATATTTGCTTAAAATCATGTTATAAAATATAAATATTATATTTTTACGTAATTAATAATATTAATATTACGTAATTATTAATTGTTTAATGGAATCTAACCATTAAAATTATGTTCGAGGTATAAATAATATGTCATACAAATTTTCAACACAAACCGAAAGAACTAATCAATCGCTGCATGATGAGCTTATTGCAAAAGCTGAGGCAATGATACCTGTTTTAAGAGATAGATCTAATTCTGCAAACAGTGACAGGAGGATTCCTGAAGAAACAATTCAAGATTTTAAAGAAGCTGGCTTTTTTAAAATACTTCAATCAAAAAAATATGGTGGATATGAGTTAGATCCACATACTTTTTCAGAGGTTCAGATTAGAGTTGCGCAAGGGTGTATGTCTACAGCCTGGGTTCTGGGCGTTGTTGGAATCCATCCATTCCAATTGGCTCTTTATGATGATAAAGCACAAAAGGAAGTTTATGGAGATGATCCTGACACCCTAGTCTCTTCGTCTTATGCTCCACTAGGTCAAGTTGAAGTAGTTGATGGTGGTTTCAAACTTTCTGGTCATTGGCAGTGGTCTAGTGGTTCAGAGCATTGCGAATGGGCATTACTAGGTGCGCTTGTTTTTCCTCCTGAGGGTGGTGCACCAGAATACAGAACATTTTTGTTGCCTAGAGAAGATTATGAAATTAATGACACCTGGCATTCAATGGGACTCAAAGCTACCGGAAGTCAGGATGTCATAGTGAAAGATGTTTTTGTACCAGAATACAGAACCCATAAACAATCTGACGGATTCAATCTCACTAATCCTGGATATGAAGTTAATAAAAAATGATCTATTTAAAATTCCATGGGGCCAATTATTCGTGCGAGCAGTATCCACTCCTGCAATAGGTGCAACCAAAAGAATGCTTGAGTTATTTATTGAAGGTGCAAACAATAAGGCATCAAGTGATCCTGCAAAACTTGCAGGTGATGCTCACACCCAAACTCTTGTTGCCGATGCACATGCTGAATTAGATGCTATTGAAACAGTTATGTTCAGAAATTATGATGTCATGACAGATTTGGCTGGTAACCAAGGTGGCATACCCTTAATTGATAGGGTTAAGTTTAGATATGATGCATCCCTAGTCCTTGAGAAATGCCTAAGTGTTGTTGATAAGCTTTTTGCTAATGCAGGAGGTGCATCAGTTTTTCTTGGAAGTGAAATACAAAAATTATTTTTAGATGTTCATACTGCAAGGGCTCACGTGGCAAATAATCCTGTAGGCTTTAGCCGTAATTTTGGTGCCATGCAGCTAGGCGTTGAAAATACAGATTATTTTGTTTAATTGCTTACAGGTGATAACCGCCGTCAACTGGTATACAGTGGCCCGTAATATAAGCTGCTTTAGATGATGCCAAAAATAGAGCTGTTTCAGATACTTCGTCAGCTTGTCCAAATCTTTTTAAAGCAAGATTATTCAATACAGCTTCATGCCAAGCCTCGTCAAAAAATGTGTTTTCCTCATTTAGAAGTCTATGGAAAATTCCGGCATCAATAACACCCAAGGCAATTGAATTAGCTCTTACGCCATTTACCCCCTCTTCTTTGGCAATTCCTTTAATTAAATGCTCAATGGTTGCTTTGGGTGCAACAGATAATACATCACCCGGTGGATACCTAAATAAACCAGCTGAACTAATAAATACTATTGATCCTTTAGATTTGCGAAGTTCAGGAAGACTATGATGAACAAGATTAAAAAAACCATTTATATCAGACTCAATAACGTCTCTCCATAATTTTGAGTCAATCTCAGATATATATTTTTGAGGAATATTAAAACCAGCCGCGTTAATAACTGTATTAATGCCATTATGGTCTTTGCTGATTTTGGCTATACAATTTTTAACTGAATCTTCATCAATTAAATTTAGCTGTATAGATGCTACTCCATTATGCGCATCTTCTATTTTTTTTGCTTCCTCAAGATTTGAATTATATGAAAAAACAACATTTGCACCTGCTTCATGAAAGCTCTTCACGCATTCAGAACCAACCCCTCCTGTACCCCCTATAACAAATACGCAACCATCTTTAAAATTTCTATCTGTCATATTTTTTCAAATAATTTAGCATCTTGAATTATAGCATCTAGCGATGTAACAAACTGTGCGCCATAAACACCATTTATAAGCCTATGATCATAAGATAGCGAGACTGGCAAAACTTCTTTTTCTTTTAAGCTTTTTGAAGAACTTAAATATGGTTTTTGATAGGTTTTAGAAAGGCCCAAAATTGCAACCTCAGGGGGATTGATAATAGGGGTAAAAAATCCACCGCCAATATTTCCAAGTGAAGAAATACTAAAAGTTGCTCCCTTTAGGTCCTCTGGTTTTATCTTCTTATTCTTTGCTTTTTGTGCAAGCTCATTAATGTTCTCTGATATTTCTTGAACAGATAATTTATCCGCATTCTTAATGTTTGGAACCATTAATCCTCGTTCTGTATCAACGGCTATTCCAATATTTACATAATCTTTGGAAATGTAGCCATCTACACTTTCATTCAGAGAAGAGTTAAGTAATGGAAAGTCCTTGAGCAGTTTTGAAACTGCATAAACGATGAATGCTAGAGGGGAAATACTTATATTTTCCTTTTTTTTAGATTTTCTGATACCTGAAACCAATGAAAAATCTATTTCATGATGCTGGGTTACATGAGGAATATTTATCCATGAATTATGTAAATTCTTTAGAGCAGTTTTCTCGAATTTAGTAAACGATTTTTCTTCTATCTTACCCCACTGAGAATAATCAACATTTGGCTGATTGAATTTAAAGCCTGAAGATTCTTGTCCAGATAACTTCCTCTGAACAAATTTATGTAAATCAGTTTTTAAAATTCTCCCTTTGGGACCTGTAGGTTGAATCAAATTTAGATCTATTCCAAATTCTCTAGCAAGCTTTCTTACCGCAGGACCTGCATATACATTAAATTTTGACTGGGTAACTGGTTGAGGTTCGCTGAGAGTTGCACCAGTATTTTTTTGCGCATCACCTTCAGCAGAAACTTCGGCTTCAGGTGGAGAGATTTCTTTGTCGGGAATCGGTAATGAGGACGCTACGGTTTCAACTTCTAAAAAAATATTTCCTTCAAAAACCTTATCTCCAATATCTACATTGATTTTTTTTATAACACCTTCAACAGGGGTTGGAACCTCCATTGCAGCTTTTTCTGATTCGAGAACTATAATTGAGTCATCTTGATTTACTTTATCTCCAACCTTGACGCAAAGCTCAATGACCTCAACATCCTCGGCATCACCTAAATCTGGAATAGGTATGCTTTGAATAGCTTTTGATTCATTAGGATTACTGGTTTTGGATTGATTAGATTTTTTGCCAGCGCTAATTTCTTCAAACTCAATCTCAAGAATGGAGTCGCCCTTTGATACTTGATCTCCCAAAGTTATTTTTATATCAACAATTTTCCCAGCATCAGGTGAGGGAACCTCCATTGCGGCTTTTTCAGATTCAAGAACAATTAATGGATCATCAGCTGAAATCACATCCCCTTTTTTTACACAAACTTCTATCACCTCAACTTCATTTGCATCACCAAGATCAGGAACTTGTACAATTTTTTTCAAATTACACTTCCCATGGATTTGGCTTATTTTTTTTGATGCCTAATTTTTTATATATTGAGTTTAGTTTTTGCTTAGTTATGATTTCTGATTTATGTAATGCATATGCGCTGGTTTGAACGATTGTCTTTGCATCTACCTCAAAAAACTCTCTTAATCTTTGCCTAGAATCGCTTCTACCAAAACCATCTGTTCCCAAAACATAGTAATCCGAGGAAAGATATGGTCTGATCTGTTCAGGATATGCACGCATATAATCTGTTGAAGCAACCACTGGGACTTTTGAATCATTGAAAACTTCATCCAAATAAGTTTCTCTTTTTGACAAAGGATTCATAATTTTTTCTCTTTCTGTTTCCATGCCATCTTTTCTTAGCAAATTGAAGCTTGTTGCACTCCATACTTCCGCGCTTATACCAAACTTATTAAGCATTTCCTTTGCCTTAATTGACTCATTTAATATTGCCCCGGAACCAAGAAGCTTTACAGCAGGTGATTTTTCTTTTTCAAGACAATAAATGCCCTTAATGATTCCCTCATCAGATCCTTTTGGTTGAGATGGCTGAACGTAATTTTCATTTGTAATAGTTAAGTAATAAAAAACTTTTTTCCGCTTGTAATACATTTCTTCAATACCATGACGCGTTATCACTGATAGCTCATAGCCAAATGCCGGATCGTAGGACAAGCAATTAGGTATAGTTGCTGAAAGCAAATGAGAGTGTCCATCCTGATGTTGAAGACCTTCACCATTCAGAGTTGTTCTGCCTGATGTAGCTCCAATTAAAAAGCCTCTTGCTTGAGAATCACCTGCTGCCCAAGCTAAATCATGAATTCTTTGAAAGCCAAACATGGAGTAAAAAAGATATATTGGAATCATTGGGAGGTTGTAATTTGCATAAGAAGTTGCAAGTGCTAGCCAAGCAGAAAATGCTCCTGCCTCAGTTATGCCCTCTTCTAGCATTACTCCTTCCTTGCTCTCTTTGTACCACATAACCTGATCTGCATCCTCTGGTTGATATTTTTGGCCCTCAGAAGAGTAAATACCAATTTGCCTGAAAAGTGCTTCCATTCCAAATGTTCTTGCCTCATCTGGTACGATCGGGACTATCCTATCTCCAATATTCTTATCTTTGATTAAGTCAGTCATGAGCCTAACAAAGATCATAGTTGTTGAAATCTTCTTATTACCCGAGCCATCAAAGTATTTTTTGAAATGTTCCAAAGAGGGTTTTTTCAATGAGCTATCATCAAAAAATCTAGCAGGAATTGGCCCACCAAGCTTTTCTCTTGATTCTTTTAAATACTTATATTCTTTTGAATTCTTTGCAAATTTTATATAAGGAAGCTTTTCTAAATCTTTATCTAAAACTGGAATATCAAATCTATCTCTAAAAGCTTTTAGATTATCAGTTGTTAGCTTTTTAACTTGGTGAGTAGTATTGTCTGCTTCTCTTGATCCAGTCCCATAGCCTTTAGTTGTTAGAGCAAGAATAACAGTTGGAGCACCTTTGGTATTAACAGCCTTATGATATGCTGCATAAACCTTGTAAGGGTCATGCCCTCCTCTATTTAATTTGTATATATCCTCATCAGTTAGATCTTCAACCATCTTTAGAACTTCGGGATCTTGACCAAAAAACTTTTCTCTAGTGTAAGCTCCACCCTTAGCTTTAAAATTTTGAAGTTCCCCATCAACAACTTCGTCCATGAGTCTCTGAAGTTTTCCTTTACCATCTCTTGAAAGAATCTGATCCCAATGCCTACCCCAAACTACTTTTAGTACATTCCATCTAGAACCCCTAAATTCCCTTTCAAGCTCCTGAATAATTTTATGATTACCTCTAACAGGACCATCTAATCTTTGAAGATTGCAATTTATAACAAATATCAAGTTTTCTAAGCTTTCTCTTCCAGCTAAGCCGATAGCTCCTTTTGACTCTGGCTCATCCATTTCGCCGTCTCCGCAAAAAACCCATACCTTCCTATTGCCTCTCTCAATTAGACCTCTTGCAGATAAATACCTCATTACATGCGCTTGATAGATTCCCATAATTGGACCCAAGCCCATTGAAACTGTTGGGAACTGCCAATAGTTAGGCATCAACCATGGATGTGGATATGAAGATATTCCTGGCTTATCTACTTCTCTTCTAAAGTTGTCTAGATCTTCTTCAGTTAATCTGCCTTCAAGAAAACTTCTTGCATAAATACCTGGAGAGCAATGTCCCTGAAAATATATTAGATCTGCTTCTCCGCTATCATTACCTTTAAAAAAATAGTTGAAGCCAACATCATAAAGAGTTGCGGCTGATGAAAATGTTGAAATATGTCCGCCTAAGTCATCCTCAGATTTGTTAGCTTTTAGGACCATTGCTAGTGCGTTCCACCTAATATATGAACGTATTTTCCTTTCTAAAAATAGATCGCCAGGCATTCTAGCTTCGTCAGTAATTGATATGGTATTTCTAAATGGGGTAGTAAGATTAAATGTGGGTATAGTTCCAGAAGCAGTAAGTTTGGACGCTAATTCACTGAGTATTTCTGAAGCTCGATCTGATCCACTCTCATTGATAACGTTGTCAAGTGCTTCCAACCACTCTTGAAGTTCGTAATCTTCAGTTATTTGCTTATTTCCACTCAAAATTAATTCCCGTGTAGTTTATTATATGTAAATAATTTGAATAACCCCATACTTAAAGAGGCTAAATATGCGATTTGCTTACCACCCATCGATGTGTGATCCATCATTCTATCTAGAGCTTGGAAAAGCTGCTGAATCTGCTGGCTTTGATGTCATAACTTTTCCAGATAGCATTTGTTATCCAAAAGAATGTGACTCGACGTATCCTTATAACGACGATGGTTCAAGGGAATTTCTTGATGGCGTACCTTTTCTTGAACCATTCAGTATTATTCCTGCTATAGCGGCAGTAACATCAAAACTTGAATTCTCTACATCAGTTTATAAGCTCGCACCTAGACAAGCGGTCACAACTGCAAAATTTGTCACTACCCTTGGCGTGATGACTAATAATAGATTTCACTTTGGCATTGGGGTAAGTCCATGGTACGAGGATTTTCTTGCAACTGGAGAGCGTTGGGAAAAGCGAGGAAAAAGAATGGATGAACAAATCGATATCTTAAAAGGACTCATGGACGGTAACTACTTTGGGTATAAAGGAAAATTTTACGACATACCAGAACTAAAGCTATGCCCTGTGCCAACAAAACCTGTTCCTATACTCATTGGAGGCCACTCAAATCTTGCATTAAAGAGGGCTGCAAGAATTGGTGATGGCTGGATTAGCGCAGGTCTAACTCTAGAGGAGACCGAAACTTTGATCAATAAAATTAATAGCTATAGAGATGATTTTGGAACGCATGATCATCCTAACTTCCAATTTCAAGTTATGGGAGAGGCAGCGTATTCTCCTGATGGAGTTAAGCAACTTGAGGATTTGGGAGCAACTGAGGTTATTGTTGCCTTCAGAAACGCTTATGAGGGAGGTCCTGATGAAAGAACTCTCGAAGGAATGATTGCCGAAATAAATTGGTATGCTGAGGAAGTTATTAATAAAGTGGTATGAATTGGTCGGGATGGCCGGATTTGAACCGACGACCACCACACCCCCAGTGTGGTGCGCTACCAGGCTGCGCTACATCCCGTAATAGAATTATTATATAATTTTTATACATGCTCAAATCTAATATAAAAATCATAAATATTATCTTTCTCTAAAAATAACTATAAAAAGCTTGCAAACTCTTCAAAAAGCTTGCAAAAAACTATTTTCGCCTTAAAATCATTTCACTTGAAGAAAAGGTACATTTTTTTAACACATCAAAGATGTTGCCTTTTTTCAATATGTTGGTGATAATACGATACTTACAGAGATAAAACCTTAAAAAAAGGGGCTTAAAAAATGGCTAAAATTAAAAACAAACTAAATTACTTGCTAGCACTTGTTGCTACTTCATTCAGCTCAACTGCTTTTACCCAAGAGGATGCTTCATCTGCTGAAGGTGATGCTGATAAAGCTAAGTCTGAAGCTTCAGGACAATTAAGTGCAGGAGCCATTGCGGCTGCTGTAGCTGCTGCTGCTGCAATTGCAGCTGTAGTTGATGATGGAGACGGTGGCTCACCAGCACCTACACCAGCACCTACACCAGCACCTACACCAGCACCTACACCAGCACCTACTCCAGCACCTACACCAGCACCGACGCCTGCTCCTACAATTATTGTTGAAGAAACTGTGACTAATTTAGTTAACACAACTACTAATACGACTACGACTACAGATACAAACACAACTAGTGCAGTTAACACAACAACCACTACTGATACAAATACAACCACTGAGTCATCAACAATTACAAGAACAGTTGCTACTCAGACAGGTAATCCATTTGATACATCTTTAACCGAAAACGCGACATTGATAACTGAGAATGATGGTGTTGCTGAATTTGGTCAGGCTTACTACATTGAAATACCTCTTAACAATGCTGATATCCAACTAGAAGTTGAAATTGAACAAGATATAGAGGCAATGAAAGAAATAACTGTTGATGTAGAGGTCGAAGTTGAAATTGAAGAACAATCAGTTGTTACTTCAACTGCTCCGGCACCATAATTAACCTTTCTTAGATATTAGAAGGGAGCTATATGCTCCCTTTTTTTGCATTATTAAAAACTTATTTGTAAAAGAAATCTACTTCTACTTTAGATCTATTAGGATGAATTTTTTGAGTTGTTTTGTAAACGATATTACTTTTGATTTGATATTGATTTTTTCCTTTGAATCTAAGCTTATAAGAATGAAATGATTCAACACATTTATTTTCAAATTTCTCTGTTGTTGCAGATTGAACAAAATAAGCTTTGGATGGTTTTAATAGCATGTAATGATATTCATTAGTAACACTCTTCTCACAACTAAAAGACTCGTAATTATCTATATAAAAGTCAAAATCTGTACCAACTGCTTTGATAATCTTACCTTCAAAGGTATAGATCTTTTCGTCTGTTTCTCCTATCCATTCAAAAATATCATTTTCTAAAATCTGATTTAAGGACATTACAGATTCTCGATTATCCACTTTTATGCGAATAAAAGAAAACTTTCTTGAGTTTATAAATTCATCATCAATCTCAATATCATTACCTATAAAATTGGATCTTATTGATGGCAGAAGCTCATCAAAAGTTATTCCATTACATGACGCAATAAAAAAAGTAAAAAATATTAGATAGTTTTTTTTAATCATAAAAATCATCAATATCCCTATTTAAATTTAGTTTTTGACCTTGCTCACTAACACCCCAGAGATGAAGAGAATGATTAAGATATGCAGCTCCATCCCTAGTGATTGGCCTTAAGCCATATCCAGTATTTCTCTTTGAATAACTCTCAAATAAGGATTCAAGTGGAACATAAAAATAAAATCCTTTATCAAAGCTCCCTTCACCAAATTCAAATTTCGATATATCAGTTCTAGCAAAATAGGCTCCAATCCTTAAACCACTTTTAAATCTTCTTGAAAAATCAAAATTGATTCCAGAGTCTTTAGCTAAGAACTTACCTCCTTTAATTCTAAAAATGACCTGTGATCTTGGTTCTTTGTAATATAAGTTTATGTGTCCAGTTAGTGTGGAGTAGTCTCTTGTTCCAAATATCATGTCAAATTCTCTTTGCTGCACCTGCCAAAGTTCTGCTCCGATACCATAATTACTACTAAAGGGCCTATATAATACTTCTCCCCCAAATCCCATAAACATCATTTCAAAGATACCTGCGGATATTTTTGTATAGATATTTTTTGTTGGCTTAGAGAAATAGTTTAATTGAATTTGATCAATGCTAAATTCCTTTGAATTTTTAAGATACTGAACTATGTCTGTTCTTACATGAGGTAAGACACTGTCAGACGCAAGTTTTAATCTATCAAAGTTATCAACTAACCCATATGAGATCATTGTGGTTATATTAGTTTTTTTATTTAGAAGTGTTTCAGATGCATACTGTAATTTTATGTTACCGAAATAAAATCCATCAGGACCACCAATTTGAGACTTCACAATTGGTCCTAATCTCCAGAAATGAGCTGGATAGTTTACCTCTGGCTTAAACTTATACATATCGGGCTCATATTCAAACTCATTGAACCGTATACTTTTTGCAGCAACACTATAGTGCTCATTTTGTAGTGATCTCCTAAAAGAATCACGATCAATAGAAACAGTATGCATTCCCATGCCAGCATTTATGTTAGAAATATTAAAATTTTTAATTTTTTGTGGAGAAATATCATTTAGCACTCGCAAGACTCTTCCTGTTGATCTCATCCAACTTTGATGTGCGGATTGTGAATAAACGATTGATAATTCGTCTCCATCGATTGTAGCTCGCTGCAAATAGAAGCTGTAATCTGCTAAATATTTTAACGATGCTTTATACAGTAAATCATCATTTCTTGCGGTGATTTTTTGGATTGTTTTTGCATTTTTAATTGGCTCAAATCTATTCTTTTCTTTAAGTCTTGAATTTTTTCTACCAAAATCTCTATGCAAAGAAAAACCTAACGAAACTGTATTTCCTTTTGCAAAACCAAGCTTTAAGTGAAAATTATTATTAACGGGATACAGTACTCCAAAATTAAAACTGCTATCAGGTTGTCTTACCGGTTTGAAGGCATACCTAAATGAATCTCTTCCAAAAGGAAACCCCTCCCTTTTGTAGTTTGTTGAATCATATTCAACTCTAAGTCTAGTTCCAAAGAAATTAGGTATCGCATATTCGATACCTCCAAAAAAATCTATATCGCCACTAAAAAGATAATCAAAATTTACATCGCCTCCTTTTGTATCATCATTTTTAGTCCTTGTTTCAAACCTACCATCAATTTTTTTTAAAGGGTTAGAGAATCTGTCATTTGACATTGATCCCCAACCAATACCAAAAGTTATATCAAGGTTATTAATTTTTTTTGATGCAACTAAATATTCTGATGCAAAGATACCTGTACCCGCAAGATCTCTGAATCCTAGTGCAACTTGGGGAAATACATTACTTTCTTTTAGAACCCTAAATTTAAAATCAAAACTTTTATCCTTATATGTTTGATTGCCTGAAAATAGATAAACATCACTATAAAGGGCATTTTCTATATCTGTATATTGATATGAAGCTTCCAACCATGAGAATGGATAGGCAATTATTGATAGTCTGTTATAAGGATCAGTTGATGAAAACCCTAGAGCTAGTGAGCCTTCTGAAAAAAATCTTGCAGTAGGTATTTGAATTAATCCAGTAGTACCATAATTGCTAATTGATGGATAATCACTATTAGGGAAAATGTAATCATTGATACCAGCGTAAGCTGTTCCCAAAAAAAACAAGGTAAAAACTAGTAGAAGCTTATTTTTAAAATATTTATACAAGACTTCATCCCCATTAGTCATCAAAGATGTTTATTAAGCCAGCTTTAATATGCTTATCTAGCCTCAATTAGTCGTTAATGCTATTCAGAGAAGCAAGAGTTAATGCAAGACTGCTTAATATTGGTGAAACAGTTGCTGCATAATTAACACCCTTCAGCCTGCCTATGTCTCTTGGTGCATAAATTATAGAACCAGGATAAAGTTCAATGTTCTGAGGAAAAATTGCATTAAGCTTATAAATTTGTGTTTTTCCATCTGGATCAACAATAATTAGTTCTTTAATTGCAGTTTTTTTAACTCCACCGGACAAAGAAAGATAATCTGAAAGGTTCTTGGTAGGATCAAATATAACTGTTGATGGGTTATTAAATTCACCAAAAACATAAACTACCTTTGATAGCGAAGGAATATAAATTTCATCCTTATCTTGAAGGTCTACATCAAGGTAATTATTTTTAGAAATAAGATCTAGGTTGAACTCAGTGATAATTCTGCCTGAAAAAGTTTTTGATTTTAATTCCTCTGAAAGCAAACTAACAACTGATGCATCTATAGAGGTATTTGGGGTGCCTAGGCTAGAAACAATAAAATTAATAGTCTCCTCATAATTTTTTTGGGCGTATCCGTATTCTTTATTCAATACATTTTCTCTAAATAAAGCACCACCTAGAACGTATGCATTGCTTTTATAGCCACCTGCTCTCTTAATGACATTTGATAGTGTTTCTCCGTCACGGACTGTATACTCACCCGGATTCACAACTTCGCCTCTTACAACTACAGTCTTTACTTCATCAGGAGTTGTAATCAATAATGGGACAATCACAGAATCCCTAGGCTGCAGAAGAAAACCACTAACACTATCTATTGGTGTACTAAGCTTTCGAGTTGTTGCTTCATTGATTCTTTTGATATTTACTTGCTTATAGCCAGCAAAGTCTTGAGATGTACCGCCAGCAAATTGAATTAGATCTCCAAGAGATTCTCCATCTTTCATCTCAAAAATCCCTTGAAAATTAACTCCACCAGTTATTGCTACAGTATAGTTTTTTGGATTAACAAATATTATGTCGCCAGATCTAATAAAATTAAAATAATCAGTTTTGCCATTTACGAAAGTATCATATAAATCAAATTCTAAAAGTACCCTATCAGACCTTGAATGAGTAACACTTCTGTAAGAGCCATTTTGATTTATTCCACCTGCAACATTTAAAGCATGCAGGTAATTTGAGTTTGCAGATAAAGTATATACTCCAGGATTCTTAACATATCCAAGAACAACTACCTTAATATCTTTTAATTCAACCAAGGTTAGGAAAACCTCTGAACCTAATGATTTTTGTGAAATAAATTTTGAAATTAATTCATTCGCTGATTTCAATGATTCTCCACTAATAAAAATCTTGCCATATTGAGGAATTATGACTGTCCCATCTTTTTCAACCCTTAATTTTAGAGTTTCAGTTTCCGAGGATAGGATTGTAATTTCTAGTTTATCTCCAGGGCCTAAAATATAGTTCTCATCAATGTTGGGAAGATCATAAGGAGAAAAGGTAGTTTGAATTGATGAAAAGAAATTTGATCCAAAAATAGGTAACTTGTCTCTATCCTCATTAGTTCCAAGTCTTGATCTAAGCTCGTCAACTTGCAACTGAAGATTTTCAAGAATAATTTTTTGTGATTCTAATGAAGTGTCAAACCTAAAGAGTTCTTCATTTTCTCTAGCTTCTTTTGTAGCTTCATTATTTTCTTCCAAAAGATCAGCTACATCAGGTGGTAAGCCATCTAAAAACTCTGAGTTAAGAATTATTTCGCCTTGTTGTGCATAAATGGGTGATAAAAAGCACAAAAATGCAATAGTAAATATAGGCCTAAAATAATGTAAATTTCTGAGATTGTTTATCATAAGAATAAGAAGTAATATAGCACCACATTATATAATATTTATGTCATTTAATCGCTAAAAGCAGCTACCAGAGAAAGACAAAATTTAAAACTTAATGCATAAAGTTCAAAAATTAAAAATTTCAGTTATTGGGCTTGGCTATGTTGGTCTTCCTCTAATGTTTGAGCTTTCAAAGAAATTTAATACTGTTGGTTTTGATATAAATCAAAACAGAATCAATGAATTGAAAAAGGGATACGATGAAACAGGAATGCTTGTTAATAAATCTCTACATAGAATTAAAAAAAGAGTTACCTCAGATGAAAGAAAAATACATGATTCTAATGTCTACATTATTACTGTTCCTACACCGATAACAAAGAGAAAGGCACCTGATCTTAAACCTATAAAATCTGCTACAAATTTAGTCTCAAAATTTCTTGAAAAAGGTGATCTAGTTATTTATGAGTCTACTGTTTATCCGGGTTTAACTGAAGAAGAATGTGTTCCACTATTAGAAAAATCAGGATTGGAGTATTTAATTGATTTCAACTGTGGATATAGTCCTGAACGAATTAACCCAGGAGACAAGAAAAGAACTATTAGAAAAATTAAAAAAATTGTATCAGCATCAAGCAAAGAATCTCTGAAAGTTGTAAAAAATATATATAGTCAAATTATTGATGCGGGTATTTATGAAGCTCCTAGCATCAAAGTGGCTGAAGCTGCAAAGGTTATTGAAAATACACAGCGAGATGTAAATATTGCTCTAATTAATGAATTTAGCATTTTATTTAATCAGCTTGAAATCCCTTCCCATGAAGTCTTAAAAGCCGCAAAAACTAAGTGGAATTTTTTGCCATTTGAGCCCGGATTGGTTGGCGGACATTGTATTGGTGTTGATCCATACTACTTAACCTTTCAAGCTCAAAAAAATGGTTACAATCCAGAGTTAACACTTGCTGGAAGAAAAATTAATGATTCAATGCACCTAAAGATTCGTGACAGAATTATTAAAAAAATTAAAAGAAATAAAATTAAAAATCCTAGAGTCTTAATTCTTGGCATTACATTTAAAGAGAACTGCAATGATCTCAGGAATAGTAAAAATATTGATTTACTAAAATCCTTTTCGAAATTTAATGTAGTATATTCAGATCCTTACATTGAAAAAAAAATAGATAATGTAAAAGGGAATTTTAAGATTTTTTCAAAATTAATCACTGCAAAAGATAAATATGATGTGATAATAATCACACTTCCGCATGAAGACTTCATTACCTCAAAAGCAAAAATAAAAAAAATTCTGAGTCCAAAAGGTATGATCTTTGATGTAAAAAATAAAATTTATAAGGCAGGTAAAAATATTGAAACCCTATAAAATTCTAGTCACGGGAAGTCATGGGTTCATTGGATTCCACCTCACAAAAAGATTGCTTGAGCTAAAATATGATGTAGTAGGAATTGACTCACTAAATAATTATTATGACGTTAAACTGAAGGAAGATAGAGGCAAAATCCTTCTTAGTTACTCTAATTATAAATTTTTAAAGCAAGATATTTCTGAAGATAATTTCATCAACGTTCTTAGCAAATTAAATCCAAATCTAATAATAAATTTAGCTGCGCAAGCTGGTGTGCGACATTCGATTACTAATCCTGAAGATTATGTAAAAAATAATATAACTGGTTTTTTGAATATTCTTGAATATTCAAAAAATGCTAAAAATTTAGATAGGCTTGTTTATGCATCGACAAGTTCAGTGTATGGAGGAAATGAAAAATCTCCATTTTCTGAAAAAGACTCTGTTGATCATCCTTTGCAATTTTATGCAGTTACAAAAAGAACTAATGAACTCATGGCACATTCATATTCATCCTTATTTAATATTGAAACTGTGGGCTTAAGATTTTTTACAGTATATGGTCCATGGGGACGCCCTGATATGGCTCTATTTAAATTTACAGAAAATATATTAAATGACCAGCCTATAGAAGTTTATAATCATGGGAAACATATAAGAGACTTTACTTATGTTGATGATATTGTTGATGGTATTGTCTTAGCCTCAACAAATAATTCCCCCCCCTCATCTGAAATGAAGTTACCAGATAGTTCGTCTGCGCCATTTCATTTGTATAACATTGGCGGTGATGATCCTGTCAATTTGGAGATGTTCATTGAGGAGATTGAAAAAAATCTTAATAAAAAAGCTGAGAAAATTTATCTCCCGCTGCAAAAAGGCGATGTTGAATCAACCAAATCAGATGTCTCTAAACTAAGAGAACACTTTGGTTACAATCCGAAAACTAGTGTAAAAAAAGGTATTAAGAAGTTTACTGATTGGTATATTAAATATTATGATATAGATATTTAGGAATGCCCTTCAAGATCTGAAAGCTTATTTAGCGAAACAGTTTCATCTGCACTTGCAATGTTTAGAGCTTCAATAAGATGACCTCTTTTAAAAAGATGATTTACGATATATAAAAATCCATGTTCTCTTGAAGAACTACTAAACTTACCATCCAATTCTTCTTCGAGTGCGCTAATAACAATTTCATTGTTAAACATAAAAAGTCCGATATCTCTCTCTCCTCTTTCAATCTTAATATCTTTGGACTCCCTCGTTTCAATAACATTGGTAACAAAGCCACTTTTGTTTCTCACTACTCTTGTATAGGCATAATCTGTAGTCCTCGAACAAAAGGTAAAAATATTTTTATTTTTTTTATGTCGAGAAATCATTTGCTTAATAGTACTTAACCTAATAAAAGGTATATCTCCCCAAATTAGAAGTGTATTTTTAAATTTTTCTGAGTGACTAGAATTTTTCAGCTGAAGCACAGCATCGCCCATACCTTTGGGTGAGTTTTGTGGAATAAGTTTTAAACTAAAATTATATTTTTTCATAAATGATTCAAAGAGATCATTGAATGTTGGGTTGATAATTAAAAAAATAGGTTTATTTAATACTGTTAAGTTATCGAGTATCTTCTTCAAAATAGGAACACCATCTATCTCATAGAGAGTTTTAGGATATTTCAGGCGTGATCTTGTTCCCAATCCAGCTGCTGCAATTACACAACAGAAATCATCAGTCATTCTCAAAATCCTTAGCTATTTTACCAGAGAGACCTCTGTAAATTGCTTTATAAAAATAATGTGCATTAGGTCCCAAAATTAACGATATAGACATCGTGAGCCTATCTCTTAATGCAATCCTAATCAGCAAAAGAACTATTGAAATAATTTTTCGGGTATTCGGAAAATTAAAGTGCTTCTCAAATAAAATAAGATTGTTTTTGAGTAAATAATAAATCTTTTTTATGTTGTAAGGTCTTGAACTTACATCTGGATGAAAATGTTTGGCATGTATTATCGTATATATTGGAGCAAATTTTCTTAACCTAAAGAAATAATCCACCTCATCGCCATAAATATAAAAATCTTTATTAACATTTCCAATATTTCGAACAGCTTCCAAAGAAATTAGAGCTCCATTAAAGAGATGAGCAAATGGATAGGTATCAATAATTTGATTTCTAATTAAGTCTTTTTTTGATCGAAATTTTCTTTTAAATCCAAATAATTTTGGGTATCCATATTTATCAAGAATTGGCAAGTTAAATACCAATTTATTGTGATCATTTTCATTCAAAACTATTGATGAGACGCAAGAAAGCTTATTTCTATGGGATTGTAAGAATTCTGTAAGGACTTCTAATGCCTTTGAGTCTGGATATCCATCATCATCCATTAGCCAAATAAAATCAAAATCATTTTCTAGTGCAAATTTAATTGCTCTGCTCCAACCTCCCGCGGAACCTAAATTTTCTTGTGTTATAACATCCATTGCATGATGCCTTGATTTAAGGTCATTAAGCATTTCCATGGTGCCATCTGTTGAACCGTTATCAATAATGAGGGTATCAAAACCTTTATGTGTTTGATTGTCGAGAGCGGATATACATCTTTTAAGAAGATTTTTACGATTATGAGTTAAAACAGATGCCAAAATTTTCATTGAAATTTATGGCGTGAAATAATTCAATTTACGAATAATCATCTTAAATTAGACTAATAATAATTAGATCTTTTCTTCATAAAGCTTGATGGCCAAATTAACTAAAAAATCACCATCATGCTTTCCCTTTTCATTTAGAGATTCAAACTTATCTAGCACTAGCTCTGTTGAAATATCATTAAATCCCTTTGGATCATAATTAACATAATTTGACTTTGAATTATCACTAGAATTATTTACAAAATTATAATCAAATAACTCTTCGTAACTGTAGTTTCTGTTATCTGATAAATTAAGATAATTAAAAGCCCCCTTTATATAATCTGATGCATCATATGTAGGAGTCTCGTAATCGGCACCAATATTTGTTACAAAAATTTTTGTAGCATTTTTGTTGTCAGCAATTTGCTCGGCCAATCCTCTTGCTAGGTATGTTGGGTAAAGTGATGAATGTTGAGTTCCAGCAGAATAAATAATTATATTTGCTTGTTGAAGAGCTAACTTTACCTGAGGAGATACCTCAACATAAGAATTATGCAAATCAAGATATCCCCTCTTTTCTTCAAATGAAAAAGAATCAATTTGATTATTTGGAGACTTATCAAGAAGAAAAACACGTTCAATTTTTACATTTGATCTAAGTTCTACAATGTCTGCCTCACAATATAATATTTCTCCATTCTCTCTTAATCCGACCAAAGTTTTATTTTCAACACTAGTAGGTAGAACTTTTCCCCTTAGCTTAAAAATTTTTTCAATTTGTTCTGTAGCAGTTTCTAGGTTCCTATTAAAATAAAGATATGCTCCTGCATATATACAATTCATTATTGAGCAGTCATTGAAATTAAATTTTTCTTGGTTGTGTCTGCCAATCAAATTTATACCATTCAAGAATTCATTTAAAAAAAGTTTAATAGCTGAGCGAACCTTTAAATTTGAAATCTTAGTTCCTGCTATCATTTGATTTTCCTTAGATACAAATCTATTAATTTGATTGAGAGCATCGTTGTACTCAATGTTTTCTGGATATCTATACTGAAATAGTGAAATGTACTCATCATAATCTTGGCTTTCTTTAGGCAGCATAAGTTCTTGAACTTTTCTAATATCTGACGGGCCCAACATTCCAAAAAATTTCCTAATTTCGCCGGTAGACTTCCCATCATCATAAGCATTTACAACGGATATAACATTACAATATTTATGCTCGAGAAGTTTTGGGATAATTGTTCCAGCACCTCTTCCACCATTTAAGATAACTACATTTATCATAAATATTTTAAAAACATTTTTTTGTAAATCATGTGATACTTCTCCACCCCTTGGTTTAAATCAAAAAACTTTTTTGATTCGTTTCTAATCCTTAATGAATCGACTTGTTTGTATTTATCGATATTTTTAGCAGCTTCTAATAATTCATCTCTATTTTCATGATTTATGATATCACCTCCATTAATCAACTTAATTATTTTTTCTGTATCTCCAACACCACTAGATGAGATTACTGGAATACCCATAGCAAAGTATTCAGCTAGCTTTGTTGGTGAAGCTGCTTGACGAGCATACGAAGGCTCAATGAAACTAAGGCCAATATCAACTATAGATAGATATTTTGGTACATCTTTTCTGTGGGAGGAAACAGATTTAAATTTAGGCATGCTAAATTCACCAAGATATTTATCTTTAAGAATGGAAAGTTCTTTTAAATCATTTGTAATAAATAAAAACTCAACATTTTGATGCTCAAGATTACATATTTCAAAGAATTCAAATAATTTATCAACTCTATACATTTTCCCAACTGAGCCGATGTAACCAATAACAATTGAATCTAAAGAGATTCCAAGATTGTTTTTTATCTCATTCATGTTTGTTAACTCATTAAAATTAAAATGTTTGTAATCAGCACAACATGGGATTACTGTTATGTTCTTGTGAGATTTATTGCTAATCGAAATTATTTCATTGGTTACTATTTCTGAAAGGACAACAACATGCTCAGCTTTCTCTAATAGTTTTCTTTCAAGAAATTTCATAGCTCTATATTGGATATTGTGAGAATATTTAGAGGTATCCCAGCTGCCCTTATCAATTCTCTCATCTGCCCACAAACCTCTAAAGTCAAATATATAACTTATCGATGAAAAAAAGTGCCCAAAAAAAGCAATCATTGCTGGAACATGTCCTCTAGCATGAATAAATTTAAAGTTATCTTTTCTAACTAACATAAATATTTTTATAAAAAATTTAATCAAGTCCCAAATTTTTCCGTTGAGCTTTGGGTTTGATGTGAATCTTAGAAAATCCCAGTTGATATTCTTGCTTTTTAGGTCACTTTTAAGGTTTTCTATTTCAGCCTTTGTATGGATGCTCTTTTCAAAAGAGACAATATGCATGTGATGATTTTTTTCTGATAGTTTGTAAAGGTAGGGCAAAATTTGACTCTGACCTAATTGATCAAGTAAACCATCATAGGTTATATATAAAACTTTATGACTCAAATTTATCCTTTGGCTTTGACATCGCTAGATAGAAGAATCCGAACACGAATGGGATAACATGCGCTATCTTATACCTTGCTCCTGTTCCAGGGTTGTAGATTGTAAAGGCATAAAGTGCAAGCCCAACAAACATGCAAAAAGTAAGAAAAAAAGTCAGTTGGAAATTCTTTATTGCTGCTGTTTTTATCATGAAATACAAAACTACTATAAGTAAAATATTTTCAATTGATTGGAGTAATTGCAAAGAAGATGAAACTGACCATGGATAAGGAAGCAATAAATACCCAGGTAACGATATTAATGCATCATAAATAACGTGAAAAATAGAATCATAGGCACTAAAAAAATTATCTCTTATATCAATAGATGAATAATTCAAATTATCTTCTAAAAAAAACGCATATTTGAAAAAAACTAGATTTTCAAGAACAAAATCTTGAAATATTATTCCAAACAATAAAATTGCGCCTGCAAATAAATATGGCCCCCTTTTATCAGCCTGAAAAAACCACTTTCCAAAAAGAACTAATGATAAAAATATAGCATTTTGAGTTTTTAGAAGTAGAACCAAAAAAAGACAGATTATAGGGATGAATATTTTGTCTTTGATAACAGAAATTATAAATATACTTGAAAAAAATATTATTAACGGATCTCGAAGTGAAAGCGAGGAATAGAGAATTATGCTTGGAATAAAAAATAATAAAATTGTATTTTTATTGTTCGTGTTTCTAAGCATGTACACATATAAAAAAAACATCAGCAGTTTATTCATAAAAGCTAAAGAAGTTATAGTTATGTTCATAGGCATAGGTATAAGTGAATATAAAATCACAGAAGATTCCAAGCCAAAAGTCCTAAGCTTTTCAATTCCTGTAATAGATAAATCTATACCTGAGTACCCATTTTCCCGAATATATGAAATAAAATTGATATAGCCTCTTTGATCTGAAAATAATGCTGGATCGAACAGAACATAGTTAAAGAAAAAAGGGGTTGTGAAAAGAATAATCCAAGCAAGCAAATCTTCTTTAGCTATGTATTTAAGTTTAAAAAACGTTATTGCAATAGCTACACAAAAAGCATAGTTAACTAACTCATAAATAACATGTAAGAAAAAGCTCTCAGTGAAGTAATTAGCATCAGTAAATAATGTTTCATAAAAGAACATTAGATGAAATTAAAAGTTTTTACGGAAAAATATTATTAAAAAATTAATAAAAAGAAAAATAAATATAAAAGAAAATATTGTTGCCGAGGTATTAGGAAAAACAGGATTATTTGATACTCTTGGCTCCTCAATAAAAATTAAAGAAAGTGGTGCGCTAGCTTCAGCAGAGGTGACCTCAAAAAGCTTTTGATTAATTAATGATATCAGCCCATCGTAAATAATTTTAGGATGTTGATTGTCTTGTATCTCAGTAGTAAGTCTGTCTATTCTTGATCTACCAGTGGCTATTGTATTATCTTTTGCAACCTGATCAGCTCCTAAAATGAAGCTATTAACAAGCAACTTTGATGATTCTGGATCTGAATTAATCATTCTCACAACCAATGATGTATTTTGGTCATCAATAATGATATTTACATTTGATCTTATAAAATCATGAAAATCATTTATTGTGAACTCTGAATTTATTTCATATCCTAAAATAAAAGATGAAAACCTTTCAGAAAGTGTTACTGGCTTATTTTTAAAAGAACCTTCGACTGAATCATATAAATGAGAAAAATACTTTTTAGCAAACCCTTGATCCCATAATTGTTTTGCATTTGACAAAGAATATGCATTTGTTTTGAACTTATCATAGGGTCTTTTATTGGGTGAGTAGTTATTGAGTAAACCTGCAATTCCACCCTCGGCACCTGATGCTCCGCCTTTTTGTTCCTCTAATATGATTTCTGATTGTATTAAAAATTTTGGCGTTAATGTTGATAAATAAATAGAGCCTGTTATAAAAGCTAAAAGCCCAACATAAAGACTCCTCTTAGTAAGCAGATAACTAGATAGAAATTCTTTTGACAATTCAATGATTTGTTTAAGGTATTCCATATCCCATTGTATAACAAAGCCAATAAATTGGCTTTAGTGATTTACCTTAACTAATTTACATAATGGGTTTCATACCATTGGTTAAATTGAATTATTGACCATAACTTATAAAAATTATTCCCTAGGCCTGAGGCATGTTCTTGCCATGCCATTGAAACTTTTTCATGATCAAAAATCATGTGCTTAGAGTTGAAGTCATAAGATAAATAGTAATCAGCCCATTCCTTCAATTCATCTCTCATCCAAATATCTACAGGAACACCAAAGCCTTGCTTAGGTCTATCAAATAATTCTTTTGGAACATAAGAATTAAGAGTATCTTTTAATATGAACTTCCCAGAATTATTCTTAATTTTATGGTTTGTACCAAGGTTTCTTGAAAAATTAATTATACTTTTATCTAGAAAAGGGACCCTTGACTCAAGACTATAGTACATAGACGCTCGATCAACCTTGCACAGAATATCATCAGTTAAATAAGTCTTGAAGTCATAAATCATCATTTCATCTTCTAATTCTTTATTTCGGAAATTCAGTTCATTGTAATTAACAAGATCTTCCTGAAACTCTGACGATATAATATCTTCATCGATCCATTCTTTTACAAATGTCTCATATAATGTTTCAGGTGAATCAGCATGAGAAAGCCTTGAAGCAATTTTACTAACCAAGTTGTCAATGCCTCCTGAATAATTCATTGTGGCTTTCTTGATAAGGCTATTATCTAAAAATATTCTTGGAATCCTAGTTATAAAATTTGATAAAAGCCTTCGTGAGTTTTTAGGCAATATTTTTATGTATTTCCAAAATTTACTAGAATATAAATATCGATTATATCCACCAAATAACTCATCACCAGCATCACCTGTAAGAACCACTTTTACATGATCTGATGCAATTTTTGATACTAACAATGTAGGAATCTGGGATGAATCTGCAAAAGGTTCTGTATAAGCTCTTGGTATTTCTTGAATAATTTCTATTGCATCTTCCTTTGTGCACATGTGCGAGGTATGGTTAGTACCCAAAAATTTTGCTATTCGATTTGCATAAATAGATTCATCAAAGCTATTAAATTCAAAACCGATATTAAAGGTCTTGAGGTTATTATTTGATTGAGATAAAAGTGCGACAATTAATGAAGAATCAATTCCGCCAGATAAAAATGCTCCTATAGGAACATCAGATATCATTAATTTGTTTACTGCATTGGTCATTAAGCTATCAAATGTATTTCTAGCTTCTTCATAACAGGAAAATTTATCAAAGTTATTTTCTAGTCTGATATTCCAATACTCAAGGAATTCCACTCCTTTAGCTAATACAAGCTCATTAAAAGAAACATAATTCTTTAATTCGAATTTATCCAATTCAAAAGAGAGCATACACGCAGGTGGTAACTTGAAAATATTATTAAAAATAGACATCGGATAAGGAATGTAGTTGTATTCAGTTAAAGCTTTTACTGCTGAATAGTTAATATTTTTTTTAAAAAATGGTAGCTTCTTTAAATTAAGAATGTCTGATGAAAAGCCAAGAATATTGTTATTTAAATAGATGTAGAGGGGTTTTTCTCCAGCTCTGTCTCTGAAGAGGAAAAGTTTATTTGCTCTCTTGTCAAGTAAAGCCACACTGTACATTCCCTCAATTAGTTGAAGGCTTTTTTTGATACCAAATTTATCAATTAGTTCTATGACAGTTTCTGTATCACTTGTTCCTCTCCATTGGGTATCAGGAAAAAATTTTTTTCTCAGCTCAAGATGATTATAAATTTCACCATTAAAAATACATGATAACCTTCCTGATCGACTTTCCATTGGCTGCAAACCACTAGAGCTTAAATCAAGTATTGAGAGCCTATTATGTCCAAAAGTTATCTTTAAGTTGCTTTGAAAATATTGAACAATATTTGAAGTATCTGGACCTCTATGACTTGTTAAATCAAGATTTTTTTTGAAATTTACAAGATTAATATCGTGCTTTTCATTCGTTATGGTACCTAGTATTCCACACATTGAAGTATTATAGGTGAAATGATAAACGTTGTATTTTTTAATTACGACCTTAAAAAGGGAGGTGCTGAGCAAGTTATCGTATCTCTTGCAAATCAGCTTTGTATGAGAAATTATAATGTAATCATTCTAACTATTTCAGACGATAATGAATTTGAAACTTTCATTAATAATAATGTAAAAATTATATCTTTCGGAGTTACGAAAATTAGGGATTCCATACGTCCACTAGTTAATTTTTTTAGAAAAAATGATTTTGATCTTTTTTTTGCAAATGTATGGCCGCTGACTTCCCTTGCTTCGTTAATTTCTTTGGTTACATTTAGAAGGAAAAAAACAATCATAGTTGAGCATTGCAACATCTTCTTTGAGTATGAAAATAGAAATATTTTTTTTAGAATTTCACAAAAAATTTTGGTGTCCATAACACACCTCATTCCAAGGAAAATTATTACTGTCTCAGATGGTATAGGGAATAGTTTAAAAAAAATTAATCCTTTTTTGAGTACAAAGTTACAAACAATTTATAACCCTGTTCCCACGAAAATAAAACTGACGAGCAGTAAAGACTTTGATTTAGAAAATTTAATTAGCTTTAAGGGTAAAAAAATTTTAGCAGTGGGTAACCTAAAAAAACAAAAAGATTATCCGAATTTAATTTACGCATTAAATGAATTCAATAAAGAAAATAGTGATTTTATTTGCGTGATAGTTGGAGACGGAGATGAAAAAAATAATTTATTACAATTAGTGAGAAAATGTGGCCTCGAAAATAATATTTTTTTAGTAGGTAGTAAAAATAACCCTGAGGAATTCATGAAATATTCTGATATTCTAGTTCTTTCAAGCATCGCAGAAGGATTTGGTTTAGTTTTAGTAGAGGCAATGCAAAACGGTTTAACTCCTGTTTCGACTGATTGTCCCTCAGGACCTTCAGAAATTATTAAAAAAAAATATGGATACTTATGCCGTAGAAAAAATCCATTTGATTTATCAGAAGCAATTAAGAAGGGTCTAAAATCTCCAATTTCTCCAGATTTACTTTTACAAAGAGCTGAGTATTTTTCTGTTTCAAATTCCCTAAAAAATTATGAAGATCTCATAAGAAACGAAATTACTTAAGATTGTATCCCAATTCCAAAATACTTAAATTTATAATTCTTTACATCTTTGACGTTTAAAATATTTCTTCCATCAAAAATTATCTCTACACCAATATCTCTAAGCTTATCAAGATCAGGTGCCCTAAATTCTTGTGAATCTGATGCAATAACTAGATATCTTATGTTTGAATCTTTTATCTTGTTTTGAGGAAAAAGCTCATCAATAAAATGAATTTTTTTTGATGATAATTCTTGTCTGAGAGATATTTCTGAAACTATAGGGTCAAACACATAAACTTTTTTAAAGTTTTGATGTATTTCTTTTAAAAGCTTCAGCGCCATTGAAGATCTAATATCATCTGTCCCTCCCTTAAAAGAGAGGCCCCAAAAAAGTATATCTTCCCTTTTTGAATTAATTACATTTTTAAAAATTTGGTCTTTAAAAAAATCTATTTGTGTATCATTTACTTTCTTAGTAGCAGTTAAGATTTCAGATTTGAGTTTATTTGACTTAAAACTATTTAATAGCGCAGAAATATCTTTTGGGAAACAGGAGCCTCCGTAACCAATACCTGAGTATAAAAAATCTTCTCCGATTCTTTTATCTAATCCCATGCCAAGTCTAACATCATGAATATTTGTATTTAATTTAGTTGATAGTCTTGAAAGCTCATTCATAAAGCTAATTTTTGTAGCTAAAAATGAATTCGAAGCATACTTGATTAGCTCAGAAGTTACTGCATCTGTGAATAACAGTCTAGATTTCGACCAATTAAAAGGTTTATATATATCTGTAGATACTTGCTTAACAAAATCTGAATCTGTGCCAATGACTATTCGATCAGGTTTTTTAAAATCAGAAACAGCCTGCCCCTCTCTTAGAAATTCAGGATTTGATGCAAACTCAACATCATAACTATTGTTATTTTTAAATAATTTATGCATTTTGTTGCATGTATTGGGAGGGACAGTTGATTTAAAGAAAATTATTTTTTTTGAGGTAACAAATTTTGTTAAGCGATTAACTACTGATTTTATTTGTGATAGGTCTGCCTTACCATTGTTACTTTCAGGGGTACCGACGCAAACAAAAATTATATCAACATAATTAATCTTTTTATCAATTTCATCATGAAAGACTAAATTTTTTTTGAAATTGAATTTCCAATAATAGAATTAAGGCCTGGTTCAAAAAAATCAATTTTATTTTTCTTTAAATTCCTAATCTTTTTTTTATTATTATCAATACAAAGGACTGAATGACCTACCTCACTAAAACAGGCAGCAGTTACAAGACCAACATACCCTGCCCCTATAATTGATATTTTCATTGATTCATAATCGTCACTTAATTAGTATTGTATAATCATCTCCAAACTTAATAAATAAACAATAAATATCGTTAATGCCCAGGTGGTGGAATTGGTAGACACAAGGGATTTAAAATCCCTCGAAGGCAACTTCGTGCCGGTTCAAGTCCGGCTCTGGGCACCAGAGTAATTCATGGAAAATTATTCGCTTATATATATTCAAGAAACCTATTATCTTGAAAATTTGAATGTTGTTTTAAGAAATTTAAAGAACAACAATTACAAATATATTTCCAGAAAAACTTTAAAGTCTGTTCCTGAAGAGGATCAGTACGTCGTTAAAAATACTTTTGATATTATTAGTGTATTATTTTCTCTTAGAAGAATAAATTTTGAGAAATTTATAGCCTCAAATGTTGATGATTTTTATTTTCATTTAATTTTTAGATTTGCTTCATTCAACAGTTTTATTTCGTACGATGAAGGCCAACGAAGCATTGTCTTAAATGATCATTACTTTCAAAAATCATTTGAAAAAAAAGGACAAAAAAAACTTGCTCTCATGAATCGTATACTTGGTTTCCCAAAACCATACGGTGAGTATTATGATTATTCTGATACTCATTATACGTTTTATAACCATAATCTAATTGAACATAATCTAAGAAACCACAAAAATATAATTTTTTTAAATAAAAAATCTACAGCTAAAAGTATTGATAAAGTTTTTGTAGGCATAAGTAGTAATTGGCGTTACATGACGAATGAAACACTTAATCTAAATTCAGCAGAGTATTTAGAAAAAATCATAGCTGCAGCAAAAGTAATTAATCAATTAAATCCAGATTTATATCTTATGCATCCAAGAGAAAATAATGATTTAGTAGATCTGCTTAATAAGAATATCAATGTTGTAAAAGACATTAGTGGCAAATCACATTTATTAATAAATAAGCTGCATAGAATGAATACAAGATTCCTGGTTTACAGTGACAAGAGTGGCGTATTATTTGATATTAATGATGAGATTGAGATAAGTTTTATAGATTTATTTAAGAGATTTGAAACTGAATCTTATAAAGAGTTTGTTACGAATTTTAATAAATACAGATTTAGAAATAACAATGATTCTCCAAAGGCAAAAATCTTGTTAACAGAGGATATAAAATGATAGGAATAATTGGTGGTTCGGGTATTTATGGTCTGCCTGGATTAAAAATAATTGATAGCTTTAATATTGATACTCCATTCGGAGATCCGTCATGTGAAATATCAAAGCTAAGTTTTAATAAAATTGAGTTCTTCTTCCTTCCAAGACATGGGCTAAAACATCAGTTTTCACCAACTAAAGTAAACTATAGAGCCAATATCTATGCATTAAAATCATTAGGTGTAAATCAAATCTTATCTTTTTCAGCATGTGGATCATTAAATGAAAAATTTTGCCCAGGAGATTTTGTTTTAGTGGATGACTATGTGGATTTTACTAAAAAAAGAGAGTCATCTTTTTTTGAGAAAGACATAGTTGCTCATGTCTCAATGGCAAGACCATCATGCTCTGTTTTAAGAAAAAAACTTTCTAATGCAATGAATAAAGAAGAGATTTCTTTTCATGATGGAGGAACTTACATAGCAATTGAAGGACCTCAATTTTCATCTCTGGCTGAATCACTATTTTACAAAAATGTAATGAAATGCGATGTTATAGGTATGACAAATATGCCAGAAGCTAAATTGGCAAGAGAGGCCGAAATTTGTTATCAAACTATTGCAATGGTTACAGACTTTGATTGTTGGAATGAAGATATTGAGCCTGTAACACTTGAAGAGATTCAGAGAATATTTGCTCAAAATATAGTGAATGTAGAAGCAGTTTTATCAAGAATTCTTGATAAGCTTGAAATTAGACTTAGAGATAAAACTTGTGATGAGGGTTGCAATGATTCATTAAATTCAGCAATTCTCCAAGATCTAGGCAGTCAGAACAATATAGATTATTCACTTGGCTGCTTGTTGGAAAAGTATATTAAGTAAAATAGTGATAAATTTTAAAAAAATACATCTATGTTTAATTTAGAGGATACAAATGTTAGTTAATCAGAAAAACTATCAGTCCATATGGTTTGAAAACAATAAAACTTTTATTATTGATCAAACTCTATTGCCATTCTCATTTAAAGTTATTTTGCTTGATACTTTAGATAAATTTATTGATGCAATCGTTAGCATGAAAGTTAGGGGTGCACCTCTAATTGGAGTAACTGCTTTCCATGCAATTGCAAACGAAATGAGTCTTGATTCCTCAGATAAATCATTGAAAGCTACAGTTAAAAAACTTTCAGCTACAAGACCAACTGCATACAATCTATTTTGGGCTCTTAAAGAAATAGAAGACTATCTTTTACAATATCCTCCAACCCAGAGATCAGAAGAAGCATACAAGTTTACCAAAGAAAAAGAAATTGAAGACATCAAATGCAATCAACTAATTGGAAAATATTGTGGTGAATTCCTTATTGATCATCATAAATTAGAAAAAGAAAAAATATTTAACATAATGACACATTGTAATGCCGGTTGGCTTGCAACAGTTGACTATGGTACAGCCCTTGCACCAATCTTTTATCTAAGTGAGTTAGGCTATAATCTGCATATTTTTGTAAGTGAGACAAGGCCTAGAAATCAAGGAGCATTCTTAACTGCTTGGGAACTTGATAATATGAATATCGATCATTCAATAATTTCGGATAATGCATCTGGTCATCTAATAAGTAATGGTGAAACAGATTGTGTAATTGTTGGAGCAGACAGGGTTGTTCATTCTGGAGAAGTTTTTAACAAAATTGGTACTTACATGAAAGCTATTTCATGTAATGAGAACAATACTCCATTTTACGTTTGTGCTCCTACTTCAACTATTGACTGGGATGATAAAAGCGAAGGTAAAGAAATTATTATTGAGAATCGAGATGATTTTGAGGTGTCAAATATCATGACTTTTGACGAAAAAAATAAAAGCGTCTTTTCAGGAAGAATTGCATCAATTGGATCAAACTTTAGAAATCCTGCTTTTGATATGACTCCCAGAAAATATATATCAAAAATTTTTACGGAAAAGGGATCTGCCGATTCAAATTCAAACTCACTTACAGTACATAAATCATGATAATTAATAGATGGGATAATAAGGAACTCAATAAATACAAAAGAAAAATATTCACAAAAATTGATCCTGACATTGTTGAAAGAATTTATACAAGTCATTTAATTGGAAGAGATAAAGATCTTGTAATGCATGGTGGAGGGAATATATCTGTAAAAATAAAAGAAACTGACTGTATTGGGAATAATATTGAAACCTTAAGAGTCAAGGGAAGTGGATGGGATTTAGATAATATCAATGAAGAAGGTCTTCCAGCGTTAAACTTAGAAAAGTTACTAATTTTAAGAGACAAAAATATAATATCTGATGAAGACTTAGTTAATTATCAACGAACATGCTTGTTGGATGCATATTCTCCTAACCCCTCTATCGAAACTTTGTTACATGCTTGTATACCTCACAAATTCGTTGAGCACACACACTCAACGCCTTTCTTATTCTTAGCAAATATTAAAAATTCTAAAAAAATTGTTAATGAGGTTTTTAAGGGTAAGCTAGGATTCGTTAAGTATGTAAAACCCGGCTTTGATTTAGCTAAAAGAGTAGACGAGATTATAGAATCAAACAATGATTTAGATGGGCTTTTCCTTGAACATCATGGTCATTTCACTTGGGGGGAAAATGCAAAAGAAGCATATTTCAGATTAATTGATCAAACAAATACCCTAGAAAAATGGATAAAGAAAAATCAAGTTAAGAGTAGTAAAAGAATTAAAAAAAGACCTAATTATTCAGAATATTCAAATTTTGCAATTCAATTGAAACATTCTCTAAATAAATATGGATCTGATAAAAATGGTTATGTTTTTAAAATTAATAATTCTAATGAAGTCCTTTCAATTCTAGATAATATAGAAATAGACCAATTTGCTAAAAGAATAGTCCTCACACCTGATCATATTATTAGAACAAAAGGTAAGCCAGTGCTGATTGATGTAAATAAAATTAAACTTACTCAAACCAATATATCGAAAATAATCTCAAAATATTGCCAGGATTATAAAAATTATTATAGAAAATTTTCTAAAAGGAATATTCATACAATGCTTGATCCAATTCCCAATATGGTTTGGGTTAAAGGACTAGGATTGATTAGTATTGGAAGTAGTGTTAAAGCAATTAACATCATAGAAGACATTGCTTTGCAATCTCTTAGAGTATTTCATCAACACATTAAAAATAAAGAAGATTTTATTTCACTGAGTGAGTCAGACTTATTTGAAATGGAGTATTGGAGTCTTGAACAAGCAAAATTAGGATCTAAAAAATCTCAAAAACTTGCTTCAAAGGTTATTGTTATTACTGGTGGTGGTGGGACTATTGGTAAAGCTTGTGCAAAAAAAATGCTAGATGAGGGTGGAAATATTTTATTAGTTGACAGAACCCAAGAGATAGTTGATGAAGCTTTAAATGAACTAAATGATGCACGTGTGAAAGGGATATCTCTTGATATAACCAACGAAAATGCTCCTAAAAAAATTATTGAAAAGGCTTTCAGTTGTTTTGGTGGACTTGATATATTGATTTCTAATGCCGGATCAGCACTGGAAGGAATGATGGATAAATTATCCAGCAAAAAATTTAAAGAAAGTTTTGATTTAAACTTTTTCTCACATTATGAAATCTCTAAAGAAGTTATTCATGTTTTTAAGAAACAGGGTATTAAAGGTCAAATTTTATTTAACATTACCAAGCAAGCAATTAACCCAGGGAGAAATTTTGGTGCATACGGTATACCAAAACTTTCAATTATTGGACTAATGAAACAATTAGCCCTGGAAAATGGGAAATTTGGTATTAGGGTTAACGGTATAAATGCTGACAAGATAAAATCTGGTCTTTTGAACAAAGAGTTAATAAAAAGAAGGTCTATTGATAGAAGTGTTTCTCAAAAAGAATATATGAAAGGTAATCTATTAAATGAGGAAGTTCTTGCAAAAGATGTAGCTGAAGCCTTTTTTTCTTTAATAAGTCTCTCTAAAACGACTGGTCACATAATTACAGTTGATGGAGGTAATATAGAAGCATCTTTAAGATGATTTATCATTAATATATGAATAATCAATACCTTTAATAATGGGAGCTTCCTGATTATTAAAAACTAATCTTGAGCTATATTTTTCATGATTTCTGCAAAAACTTATGACCTCCTGCAAAGAGATATCTGAAACCTTAAAGTAATTATATATATCTTTTAAAAATCTATAATCATCATCATTGTCAACTGTCAAAGATAAATTAGGTTCTATTAAGGAATTGTCGCTAACAAGAAAATTGTTTACCTTAATTAAATCTGGTCTATTGAGCATGTAAGTCATGTATTCCGAAGAATTAGGATCAGTTAACATTGAGTAAAGTTTTTTAAGTGTTTTAAACTTAACTATTTCTGATCCTGCACCTATAGGAATCTGATTACAAAAAGTATAATCTGATTCCTTTTTAATGTGATCTAACAACATTTGAGTAATTATTTTTGGATCAGTAAGCGGGTTATCTCCTGTAACACGAGTTATGTTTTTAGCTTGTTTTCTGTTACCAATTTCTATAAATCTAGACATAACATCTAATTCCTCACCTGCAATGAAATTAAGAGAGTATTTTTTTGCAATCTCGACTAGTGGTTCATCATCTTCATGTCGAGAAGTACAGATACAAATTTCATCATTTTGAAACTCGCTTAGTAACCTTTCAATGAGCCTTTCGATAAGGGTTACCCCATTAAGATCAAGCAAAGCCTTTCTTTCAAGCCTATTACTTTTTAATCTTACTGCTACACAGATTATATTAATCATTCTTAAAGTGATTGTTTGATAAGCGGACTCCTGATGGTATATCCTTCAGAAATTTTTTATTTCTCAATTTGTTAATTTCTAGTCTTGTAAGTCCTGGCTCAGAGGTTCTCATATATTTCATAACAGCTGATGAAACAAGATCACCTTTTCTAACATTAGAATCTAAGATCGCATACTTCTTCATTTTTTCTCGGTATTGTTTTTCTGCTGATGTTAGCTGTAAATTTCTTGAATTACCTAATGACATATAAGCTTTATGTATAAATGAAATAAAATCTTTGAACTCATTTGGATTTAAAGAGGAATAATAATCAAATCCCTTTCTAGATCTGTCTAAAGTAATGTGCTTTTCTATGTACTCTGATCCTAAATTTGCAGCTATAGCAGGAATTGAAAAAGACATTAATTTATCATCTGCATCGATATGATCAGCATAACCAATAGGAAGTCTAAACTCTTTTTTTAAGGTTTGTATTTTATTCAATTCACAATCTTCAACTCTTGTTGGAAAACTTTGAATTCCATGCATTAGAACAATGTCATCGCAACCATTTGATTTAATTGCATCTATGGAATTATGAATTTCATCAATTGAAGACCCCCCTATTCCTACAAAAGTAAGCTTCTTTTCTTTCGATACTGCTTTAAGAAGATCAAAATTATTTATATCAGCAGTAGGAATCTTGAAGGCTGAAACAGCATCATTTTCTTTAAGTAATTCAAAAGAGCTTAGATCATAAACTTCGGTAATTAAATTTATATTTTTTTTTGAACAATATAACAAGATAGATTTCCAATCAGTTGCTGGAATTTCTATTACTTTTAGATCATGATTTTCTGCATCATCTTTGTGAATCAATTCATTAAATTTATATATCTGCAACTTAATGAAATCAGGCTTAGCCATGGAAGACTCAGTAATTAGCCTTTTTAATTCTGAAATATTTCCACCATGAGCAGAAGCAATTTCTGCAATGATTTTAATATTAGAATTCATTTGATGAGATTATATATATTAAGTAATGTTAAAACATTTTCTGTATAATCAGAAACCAATTTAATGATGCCTCTTTAAAAATATTAAGTTATTTTTTAAGTTTAGTTTAGTTATGATAAATGTAATAAAAGATATCTTTGGCACCATCCCTCTTTCTAAAAGAAGGGTCTTTTTTTCCTTACAGGCATTAGTTCTTTTAATGTCATTATTTGAATTGATCGGTGTTGCATTAATAGTTCCATTTTTTACCATACTTACTGAGCCTGAATTAATTGCATCAAGCTCAATGCTTTTGAATGTAAAGGATTACTTCAATATTTCAGGAAATAAACAATTACTAATATATTTAGGAATTTCATTACTAGGAGTAATAACACTAAGCTCAATACTTTCGATTTATACAAATTGGAAATTGCTTTTATATACCTACAGCATTGGGGCTTATACAAGTAATAAGCTTTATGCTCATTATTTAAGGTTACCCTGGATGCATCACGCTAATAACTCATCTAGTGAAATGATTTCATATGCAACAATTGAAGTTGATAGATTTGTAGGAAATATCTTGAGCCCTTTTTCAATTATTACTTCGAGAGTGTTTATTGCAATTTTAATTATAGGCGCCTTAATAATTTACGAACCCATAATTATAATTTTTGGATCATTAATTTTTTCAGCTTTATATTTTTCAGTTTTTCTGTTTATTAAAAATATATTAGAAAAAAATAGTGAGATACAAGTTACTAGCCTTAAGGAGAGATTTAAGCAGCTCAATGAGGGGCTTGGCGGAATTAAAGAAATAATCCTGAGAAATAATCAGTCTGAATTTATTTCAAAATATTCTTCAAGTACGGATAGTGCCTTTAAATACAGAGGTATAAATGGAGCTCTAGTCTATGTTCCTAGATATTATCTTGAGTTGCTTGCATATGGAGCACTAATAGGGTTTGCCTTAATATCTTTTTATACAGATAAAGATGGGACTCAACTCCTACAGTCCTTATCAATATTTGCGGTTGCCTCTATTAAGCTGTTGCCTGCAATTCACCAAATTTTCTATAACGTTGGAACCATTCAGGGATCAATAAAATCTCTACAAGTTATTAAAGAAGAGGTTGGTAAGGCTAATCATGCAAAAAAGATGGATGTTGAGAAAACTCATAAAAAAATACATTTTTTGAATAGGCTAGCCTTTAAAAATGTTTTTTTTAAGTATCCTTCACATGAAAGAAAAGTCTTAAATAATGTAACATTCGAAATAAAAAAAGGTGAGGTTATAGGAGTAGCAGGATCATCAGGAAGCGGTAAAACTACTATTGCTGATTTAATCTTAGGGTTAATAAATCCTACAAAAGGAGTTATTCAAATTGATGATCAACTATTAGGCAGAGAAAATTTACTTTCATGGCAAGAAATGTTGAGCTATGTACCTCAAAACACTTTTATTTTAGAGGGTTCCATCAAAGAAAATATTACCTTTGGATCAAATGATGAAACTGAAGACAGTAAGAATTTACTTAATGATGCAATAGATAAAGCTGGACTTCGAGAATTTATTGAATCACTTCCAAAAGGAGTTGAGACTGAAGTAGGAGAGAAAGGGTATATGATATCTGGTGGACAAAAACAAAGAATTGGAATTGCTAGGGCGTTTTATAATAAATCTAAATTTATTATTTTTGATGAGGCTACAAATGCACAAGACAATATTACTGAAGCCGAAATACTTAAATCCATCTTTGATCATAAAGATAAGTTTACTTTTCTAATAATTGCTCATAGACTTTCGACACTTGAAAACTGCGATAATATTCTTTTTTTAAAAAATGGTGAAATTTCAGATAGCGGAAATTTTAATCAATTAAAAGAAACATCAAAAGAGTTCAAGGCAATGCTTGAAACAAAGAAACAGTGAATATTCTTATTGTACCGTCATGGTATCCTGATAAAGAAAATACAAATTGGGGTTATGGACAAATTAATGGCTCATTCTTTCTTGAGCAAGCACATGAACTGAATAAAATCGTAAATACTCAAATAGTTTATATAAAAGTTCATAGTCTTAGAAAAATGAAACTTAATAATCTCTTTAATTTTTTTTCTATTTCATGGGGCTTAGAAAATGGAATAAGAACTTTCAGGTTAAATACATTTAATTTTTTACCTGGTTCTGCTGCTGGGCTATTACTTCAATATAAAATAATTTCATTTTTTGTATTCCGTTTTTTAAATTTTTCTAAGAAATTTAATCTTCCTGATGTAGTTCATTGTCATGGCTCTTTTTTTGGAGGAGCAGTAGGTATATATGCATCAAAATTTTTTAAAAAGAAATTAATTTTTACAGAACATTCAAGGCAGCTCACAAATTATCTTTTGCCTAAAGAAGTTAATTATTATAAATCCTTACTAAAAAATTCATCAAAAGTTATAGCTCTTTCAAATGATTTTAAAAATTACTTTAGAGAGTCTTATGGCATTAATAATAACAAGATAGAAGTTATCCCTAACATGATACCAAGAATATTTATTGATCATAATTATAAAGTTTTCCAAAAGAATAAAGCTTTTACCTTTATTTTTATTGGGATGTTGATAGATTTAAAAAAGCCATTAGATATCATTAATGCTTTTTCAAAGATTAATCAGAGTGAAATAGGTTCTCAACTAAAAATTATTGGGGTTGGCAATCAAAGTTCTATATGCAAAGAATTAGTTAATAAACTATCTCTAGATGATCGAGTAAGCTTCTTTGGGACTCTAAGTAGGGAAAATACACTTAAAGAAATTGCAAAGTCACATTGCTTATGTTCAGTAAGCACTACTGAATCCTTTGGTATGTCTATTTTAGAAGCCTTAAGCCTTGGATTACCTGTTGTAGCAACAAAATCAGGGGGACCACAAGATTTGATCAATAAAAGAAATGGTTTGCTAGTAGATATTGGAGATATAGATGGAATTGCAGATGCTATGACATATACACGCAATAATTATAATAATTTTAATAGTGAATATATCAGGGATGATGCTCTCAATAGATTTCATCCAAATGTTGTTTCAAATAAATTAATATCAATTTATCAAAAATAAATAATGTTTTAGAGTTAAATTTCTCTATAGAGTTAAATTTCTCTATAATTACACTCAATCGATAGATACTAATAAAAATGAGTAATATTGTAGCTTCTCAAAATTCAGTAAAAAGAGGTTCCTGGCTTTTAAATAGAGAAGATAAAAAATTTAATCCAACAGATTATTCTGTTGAGCATATGTCTGAGAATAAGGCATTTAAATATACCGTTCTTGATAATGAAAATAGGTATGAAGAAGTTTTGCAAAATTTCAAATATCGTTATTTGGACTATAGAAAAAAGTGGACAGATCAGCCTAAAAAATGCTTTAAAGAAACTGTAGATAATAAAAACCTTATAAAGAATGGAATTATCCCTCTTTGTTTAGATCTTGAGACTGCTGCTATTTGTGATTTAGCCTGTCCATTTTGCTATAGAGAATATATGGCGACGCCTGATAAAACTATTAATTTAGATTTTGCAGAAAAGCTTATTAAAGAAGCTGGAGAGATTGGGATTCCCTCAATTAAATTTAATTGGAGAGGCGAGCCTCTTTTATTACCAAAACTTCCCTACCTTGTTGATTTGGCAAAAAAAAATGGTGTCTTAGAGACAATGATAAACACAAACGCTACACAGCTTAATGAAAAAAAATCTAAGGAATTAATTGAAAGTGGTCTTGATGTAATGATTTACTCATTTGACGGTGGAACAAAAGAAACCTATGAAAAGATGCGACCGGGTCGATTTAAAGAGAATAAATTTGAAAATGTGTACAGAAATATATATGAATTTAAAAATATAAGAGAAAGTTTAAACAAAAAATTTCCTAGAACAAAAATTCAAATGATTCTTAATGAAGATACTTTTAATGAGCAAGAGGAATTTTTTAAACTCTTTGGTGAGTGCGTCGATGAGGTTTCTGTAAATACCTATACTGAAAGGGGTGGTTCATTGTCTGAATTAACTGAAAAAGAGCTTAA
>MDTB01024052.1_pt1 | contig 42145 bp, 46 predicted proteins | sample 811161 | NCBI WGS metagenome assembly MDTB01 (sample SAMN05326650, study PRJNA326480) | marine metagenome | isolation source: seawater | place: Mediterranean Sea | collected 2009 | reverse complement strand
TATTGGAAAAGAAATTAAATATTATGTTTCTGGAAAGATTAAATAGTGAATAAGCAAGTCATAATAGCTGAGGATGACCAAGCACTGAGCGAAATATTAAGCTATAATTTAAAAAAAAAAGGTTTCAAAGTACGAACTGCTAGTAGTGGAGAAGAAACAATGCTTTTAATTAAAGAGATCATTCCCGACATCTTATTGTTGGACTGGATGATGCCACCTCCTACGGGAATACAAATTTGCAGACAAATAAGGCAAAATAGATCGATAAATAGATTGCCAATAATTGTCTTAACTGCCAGAGGTGAACAGGATGATAAAATTATGGGACTTGAGGCCGGAGCTGATGATTATATTGTAAAACCATTCAGTACCTCTGAATTGTTAGCAAGAATTAAAGCACTTCTTCGTAGATCTTCACTAATTACAGCTAATGAATCAATCCTGACACTAGGTAACATTCAAATAAACTTGGACAATCATAGAGTTTACAGAAATAATAAGGCAGTACATCTCGGTCCAATTGAATATAAATTGCTTAAATTCTTTTTTGAAAATCCTGGTAAAGTTTTTTCCAGAGACCAATTATTAGATGCTATTTGGGGGCATGGAATTTTCATAGAGACTAGAACAGTTGATACTCACATTAGGCGTTTAAGAAAAGCAATGAATTTTAAAGGGGAACAGAATTTTATTAGAACGGTGAGATCAGCTGGTTATTCTTTAGAATTTAAATAAAACTGTTATTATAAATAAACGTATTTTCTAAGTCTTACTATGAAAATTTTAGCTGGCATTACATATATTGTCACTGTATTCAACAAAGAAAGTTTTATAAAATCTACTCTTTTGTCTATAATTCCATATCTTGGGAGGAATAGGCAGCTATTAGTTATTAATGATGGATCAACAGATAAATCTCTTCAAATAATAAATCGAGTATTAAGAAATGAGGACATTAAAGATTCAAAAGTCATTACGCAAAAAAATACAGGTCCTAGTTTAGCTATTAATAAGAGTTTGAAATACGTCAAATACTCACATATTAAATTTGTTGATGGAGACGATATCTTAGCCCCAAATATCGCAAATTTAATGAAAAAAGAAATGGAATGGAATAACCTGGATATTCTTTATGGTGACTGGGTATGGGATGAAAATCCTGGAGATTACAAATTTTCAAAAGAATTTATAAAATCTAATTTACAAAAAAATATCTTTGAAAAAATCATCAAAAAAGGATGGGGGGGGTCAAGCAATTTAATGGTAAAGACAAAGGCTCTCATTCAAGTCGGTGGCTGCGATCCACAAATATTTGTCCAAGATTATTCAATCCCATTGCGAATTACCGGCCACCATTTTAAGTCTAAGGGAATAAAACCTTTTATGATGGGAGTTACCAAAACAATTATTTGTTGTGGCCCAAAATATATCAATAATAGGATAATGGGTAATGATGCCCAAACACTTCATGATATGTCAATGGCTACAATTAATTTCATTAACACCCACAAACTTTTGCCATTCAGTTATAAAAAGCATGCTCATAACAGAATAATAGATAGATGCAAAAAATGGGAAAGGAGAAAATCCAGAAATCGAGTAAGTATTTCTTACATATTTCAGAGTTTTTTGCGATTAATACCAACCAAGACTAATGAGAAAAATATTTCTAATTTGGTTGCTATAAGTTTTAGAAATGACTCTAGTGTTAGAAAAATTCAGTTTATAGAAGCAAGAAAACTAAAAATACTTGTATATGTTGGTTTAGATCTTTTGGGAGATGCACTTTTAAAAATACCATTCCTAAGATTATTGAGAACGTATTTCCCTAACTCCGATATTCATTGGTATGCAGGTAAAGGCAAAAGTGTATTTAAATCTTCTTTGAAACAGTTTTCTAAAAAATTGATAGATAAAATCGCTGATGATCAAGAGTTTGGCAGTAGAATAAGAGAATTATTTGTAAAACCGAGAGTCTCAGAAAAATACGATATTGTACTAGATACTCAAAAAAGACTTTTAACCACGCTAATTCTTAGAAAAATTGACACTAATATCTTTATTTCTCAAACATCTAATTTTTTGTTTTCTAATTTAAAGCCCATAAAAAAAATTAATAAGAATCTTTCGCTACAACTTTTGAATTTAGTTGAATTGCTAGGTAACAACAGTGGAAATCAAGTTGATCCAAATTTGGTATTCACAGCTAAGTCTCAAGATACCAAAAAATACTTTAATCACATAGGCAGAGCTTGCATAGCGATATGTCCTGGCGCATCAACAAAGGAGAAATGCTGGCCACTAGAAAATTATATCAAAATTGCCAAATACATATATGAGAAAGAGATGCAACCACTCTTTGTGCTTGGACCTAACGAAGAAAATTTATATTCGTTACTTAAAAAAAAAACTAGCTATGCCAAATTTCCGTTGCAAGAAATAAATTATAAAAATAGTTCTCCAGAGAATACAATTTTATTAGCAAGAAACTGCTTGTTAGGAATTTCCAATGATACTGGATGCGGTCACTTATTAGCTGCATCGAATATTCCAATGTTAATTCTGTACGGTCCAACCTCAGCAGAAAAGTTTAGTCCTTACACAGAAGGAAAGAGCTGTTTCATAGAAAGCATAAAGTTTGGCGAAAAAAATATTGAGAAAATACCTATAGAGGAAGTAAAAAAAGCAATTAAAAAGATGCTAAGAATTTAGTTTTTTAGACGTTTTTTAAACTAATCAAATCGTGCTCCATACTGAGATATAATCCTAGCAGCTGTTTCTGATGCAAACTCTAAACATTCCTTAATATGTAATCCTTGGTTGTATTTGAAAAGAAATCCTGCAGCAAACATATCTCCTGCTCCTGTTGTATCAATAATTTTTATGTTTTTGACCGAATCACATTTAGTAAAATTATTGTTTTGAAAAGCAGTGGATTGGCTTCCTCCTTTTGTCATGACGGCTATGTCAACCATACCGTTTAACTTCTTAGCCAGAGCGGAATCATTTTTTTCGTCAAATAAATTTTGGAATTCCGAATAGTTACCAAGAATTATGTCTACATCCGAATGAATAAAATCTTCAAAGTCGTTTTTAAAAGATTTTACTAAACCAGGATCCGAAAGTGAAAAAGCAACTTTAATTTTAAAGTTTTTAGCAAATTTCACTGCCTTTTTAATAGATCCTCTCGCAGTTTCAGAACTCCAAAGATAACCCTCTATGAACAATATCGAAACATCTTTGAAAAACCTTTCTTCTATATTGTCTTCTGATAAATTTACGCTCGCTCCTAAAAACGTGACCATTGTCCTTTCAGCATCTTCTGTAACAAATATTGTGCATCTTGCAGTCGGTGCTCCTGTTTTTATAGGGTTACATAGAAAATTGGCACCAGACTCTTTTATATCACTTATGAAATCAATTCCTAATTCGTCATTCTTTACACATCCGCAAAATGATGCCTTGCCCCCTAATGCTGAAATTCCGTATATTGAATTAGCTACAGACCCACCAGATGATTTCTTCACTGGCTTAAACTTCGACAATATTCTATCGGATGTCTTTTGATCAACTATTGTCATCTGGCCTTTGGAGAGTTCCAGGTCTTCTAAATCAGTATTTTTTGCCGATATAACTACATCAAGAACCGCATTACCCATACCTAAAATAATATTCTCCATAACTCTTTCCTTTCTAGACAGTGTTGGTTTAAAAAAATCCTTATATTATAGAATCAAAGATACAATATATATAAAATGTCACCACCAAATTATTTAAATCTAACAATTTTTCCTCATAGAAGTTTATCTAAAAAAGGGTTTCATTTACTTATGTTTTTAGTAGCTTTCATTTGTCTAACAGGAGGAATGATTTTCTGGTACCTCGGTGCGTGGCCTGTATTTGGTTTCTTAGGCTTGGATATATTACTGATATATGGAGCTTTCAAACTAAATTACAGAAGTGGTTCAATGTATGAGAGATTATATATTATTTCAAAAAAACTTAAAATATTACGCTCTTTACCATCGGGAAAAGTTCAAATATGGGAATTGAATCCATATTGGGCAGAAGCCAATATTGTAAAGATCAACAGGAACCAGTCGCAATTGATTATTAAATCAAAAGGCAAAGCTGTTTCTGTAGGTTCTTTTTTGAATTCATATGACAAGAAAAAACTTGAAAAAAAAATATCTTATTCCTTAAAGAATTACAAAGAATCCGTAAGTATTTAATAATATTATTTGAAAGTAAGCTCTTGATTGTACCTTTACAGGTGTTTGAATAATATAATCAAAAATTATTAAATAATTTAATTGTGTACTAGGTCAATATTTAATGTCACTTTGTATTTCTTTTTTAGAATACAATTAAAATTATGATTAAAAAGTCAAGCATCTATGATTATTGTGGTCTTTTATTTTTATCTGCTATATGGGGGAGTTCTTTTTTATTTATCAAATTATCGGTTGCCTCAATAGAACCTCATATACTAACATTTATTAGACTTTCAATCGCATCAGTAATCTTATTGATTTTTTTAAAAGTTACCACTAATGAAAAAATCTTTACTAGAGATTCGACTATCAAACTTTTATTTATATCGATAGTCGGAAACTTGATTCCATTCAATCTTATAAGTTGGGGACAGTTGTATGTTGACAGTGTAGTTGCATCTACATTAATTGGCACTATGCCACTGTTTACTTGTCTAGTTTCTCATTTTTCAAGAGAGGGTGAAAGAATGAATCGCACTATCTTTTTGGGTCTTTTGTTGGGATTTTTTGGTATACTCTTGCTTTTTGAAATCACATCATTAGATTTTTTTAAGAAAGAAAATATTATAAATTTAGTAATTCTTTTTTCTGCCGTGTGTTATGCGCTTTCTGCTAACTGCGTTAAAGAAATACCGAGTATGTCTTCACTAAAGGTAGCAACCTCATCAACAATATATGCAACATTTTTTTCTCTAATAACCTTACCTTTTATAAATTACTCTCACCATCAAACTATATATTTAAACTTAAATTCAATATCCGTTGAAAGCTTATTAGCATGTATATTTCTAGGTGTGTTCTGTACCGCATTAGCCATAATTATCTTTTTCTACTTAATTAGAAAAAACAGTGCTGTATTTGCAAGCCAAAGCAATTACTTTATTCCTTGTTTTGGACTTATTTGGTCGTATCTATTCTTGAGTGAAAAAATAACAGGCAATTTGGTATTTAGTTTAATTTTAATTGTTATTTCAGTGTTTTTTGTACACAAAGGAAGAAAGATAATCTAATCTAATCATATCCAAATAATTATTCTAATAATTTATCGGGTATATCTCCAACATCATATTCTTTAGGTTCTTGAATTGGTTTGATGTTTTGGTCATCTGTCTTATATATAAATTGTACCGCAGTTTGAAAACTAAATCTTGCTTTATCAACTGCGCTTTCAGCATAACTTACTGAACCACCGAGCCATGCTTGATCTTCGAGCATATTAAGTGCTGTAACTAAAAGTTGAGATGACTCTATTAGCGAATTATGGATCTGTCTGATTTTTGTTGAATTAGGTATCCTTAGTTTTTCAAGATCGTCTGGCCTTCCAAATTTCTCTAAGTTTTCTTTAATTAATTCCTCTGCCTCCTTGAAATGATTTTCCTCCGCACTCTCGCTTCTTAAGTTATACGCGTCTAGAAGTCTTCCTTGTATTATTAGTGCGTTACCTAGATGGCCAAGTCTTATGTCCATAATATTTTTATAGGACTCGATATCGCCTTCACTGACTTTTTCCTCGCAAGCGAGAGACAAAAGAAGGAAAGGTACGATTTGAAAAAACTTTAAGATCATCTTTTTTTGCATGTTTATAATCTCATAATATCTTTAATACTATATAATCCTTGTTTCTTTTTAAACAACCATTCTGCAGCAAGTAGTGAACCACGAGAAAAAATATTTCGGTTAGTCGCCTTATGCTTTAACTCAATTCTTTCTCCTTCAAGCATAAAGAAAACAGTATGCTCCCCGACAACATCACCACCCCTTATACTGGAAAATCCAATTTCACTCTTTTTTCTTTTTTTTTTTGTATCAAATCCACGATATACAAATTCAGTCTTTGTATTTCGTTGCTTATTAACATTCCTAATTTCATCACCAAAACTAAGAGCTGTGCCTGATGGGGAATCAACTTTTTGGTTGTGATGAATATCCAAAATTTCAATGTTTGCCTCCTCCGGTAACTTCGCAGCTATCAAACTTGTAATATTAAGTGCGAGGTTCACACCAAAACTCATATTTGAAGATCGTAATATTTTTAGGCCTTTTGATAATTTTTTAAAATCTAATTCCTGTGATCTTGTAAAACCAGTTGTTCCAACCACAAGTCCAGTTGTGCCTTTTAGGTTTCTCATAACATTAAGAGTTGCAATCGGTGAAGAAAAATCAATAATTACATCAGATTTATTGATACATTCGAATAAATCATCGGTAATTTCTACCCCTTGAATAACCTTTCCAATCATGGGATGATTTTTCTTTTCGCACAACGCATTCACACTTAGGTTTGGAAATGAGAGAGATTCATGTATTATTGAGGATCCCATTTTTCCTGTTGGTCCAATTATTCCTATTTTAATTTTTTTCATCTCAACACGTTTATTTTTTTAGATCGTCCCAGAAGTCTCTTACTTTTGCGAAAAAGCCAGTGCTTTGTGGTATATTATTTTGGTTGGATTCCTCGTCAAATTCTCTTAACAACTCTTTTTGTCTGCCTGACAAGTTTTTTGGTATCTCCACGATTAGAGTTATTATCATATCACCAAATGTAACTGATCTTAGTGCAGGCATTCCTTTTCCGCTTAGCTTAAGTTGGTCACCACTCTGAGTCCCTGCCGGGATCTTTACCTTAGCTCTTCCTCCTGAGACGGTTGGAACCTCGACGGAACCTCCTAAAGATGCATCTGCAACGGATATTGGAACATTACAAAAAATGTCTACTCCGTCTCGTTGAAAAATATTATGGTTCTCTAAACCAATAAATATATACAGATCGCCTGAGCTTGCTCCTTTTTGGCCTGATGCACCTTCTCCTGATAATCTGATTCTGCTTCCTTCCTCAACCCCTGCAGGAATACTAACTTCTATTTTACGATTTTTTCGTACACGGCCTTCTCCATTACAACTTGAACATGGGTCAGTTATAACCTGTCCAGTTCCACTACAAGTTGGGCAGGTTCTTTCAACTGTAAAAAATCCCTGGGATGCCCTAATTCTTCCACGACCTCCACATGTACCACAAGTACTGATGCCGTCCTTAGTGGAAGAACCTGTTCCTCCACATGATTCACATGTTACAAGAGTATCAAAACTGATTTCCTTTTTAACGCCCAGATAGGCTTCGCGAAGACTTATAGTCATTTCGTATTTTAGGTCCTCACCCTTCTTTCTTTGATCATTGTTCCCTTGTCTTCCAGAAACATCTCCAAAGAAATCCTCAAATATATCAGAGAAACTGCCAAAACCTGACGAAAATCCCTCAGAAAAACCTTGTCCTCCTCCTCCGCTAAATGCTTCATGTCCATACTGATCATAAGCAGCTTTTTTTTCTGGATTAGATAAAACATCATAAGCTTCAGAAATTTCTTTAAACTTTTTTTCAGCATCTGTATCACCTGGATTTCTATCAGGATGATATTTCATTGCTAATTTTCTGTATGCAGATTTTAATGAAGTATCATCAACGCTTTTTGAAACACCAAGAACATCATAAAAATCTTGTTTTGACATTATCTATGCTGATTTTCCTTTTGATTCATCATCTGATTTATCCTCCTGAGTAGATTTTTTCGTGTCAGTAATATCTTCAAAATCAGCATCCATAACTTTTGGATCATCTTTTTTTGATGACTTAGCTTTTTTTGTATTTGTTTGTTTGCCGTTCGAAGATTTTGACGTATTTGCCTTTTCCTTCTCAGCCTTTTCCTGAGCTTCTTTGTATAGTATCTCACCTAACTTCATAGATGACTGTACTAAAGACTCAGTTTTTTCTTTAATCGATTTATTGTCTGCTTTTTCATCTTTAAGAGTACTTTTCAAATCCTCCAAAGACTTTTCAATTTTTTCTTTATCTTCTTTGGGTATTTTTGACCCGTGATCTTTTAGGTTTTTCTCAGTACTAGTAATCATAGAATCTGCAGAGTTACGAACTTCTATTCCCTCGAGTTTTTCTTTGTCAGCCTCAGCATTTGCCTCGGCATCCTTTACCATTTTCTCTATCTCCTCATCTGATAGACCGCCTGAAGCTTTAATCTGAATTTGATGCTCTTTTCCTGTTGCCTTGTCTTTTGCTGATACTTTAACAATTCCATTCGCATCAATATCAAATGTTACTTCAATTTGCGGTGTTCCTTTGGGTGCGGAGGGGATTCCAACCAAATCAAATTGACCCAAGAGTTTGTTATCAGACGCAATAGACCTTTCACCCTGGAATACTCTTATAGTGACAGCAGATTGATTATCTTCTGCAGTCGAAAAAGTCTGACTTTTGTTTGTCGGTATAGTAGTATTTTTGTCGATTAATTTTGTAAATACACCCCCTAAAGTCTCGATGCCTAGAGATAATGGAGTAACATCTAAAAGCAAAACATCTTTCACATCTCCAGACAAAACCCCGCCTTGAACAGCCGCTCCTAACGCAACCACCTCATCGGGGTTAACACTTCGATTAGGTTCCTTGCCAAAGAAATTTTTTACAGTTTCAATAACCTTTGGCACCCTAGTCATACCTCCAACAAGGATAACATCGTTAATTTCTCCGGCACTTAAGCTTGCATCCTCAAGAGCCTGCTTACAAGGTTTTATTGATCTATCAATTAGTTCAGAAACTAGGGCTTCAAATTTGGATCTTGATAACTTAATATTAAGGTGTTTAGGACCAGAGGCATCCGCCGTTATAAATGGAAGATTTACCTCGGTTTGTGGTGCAGTTGAAAGTTCAATTTTTGCTTTTTCGGCAGCCTCTTTAAGACGTTGTAATGCTAATTTATCCTTTTTTAGATCAATTGATTGGTCCTTTTTAAACTCAGTTACAAAGTAATCAATCAACACATTATCAAAATCTTCTCCTCCTAGTTTAGTATCACCGTTGGTGGCTTTAACTTCAAATACTCCATCACCTATCTCTAAGATTGATATGTCAAAAGTTCCTCCACCTAGGTCATACACAGCTACGGTGCCAGTTTTTTTCTTATCTAACCCGTATGCTAAAGCCGCGGCAGTAGGTTCATTAATAATTCTTTTAACATCTAATCCAGCAATCTTTCCTGCATCTTTTGTAGCTTGTCTTTGAGCATCATTAAAATATGCGGGTACTGTTATAACGGCTTCTTTAACATCTTTTCCCAAATATTTTTCAGCAGTTTCTTTCATTTTTTGAAGAATCATTGCACTTATTTGACTCGGCGAATATTTTTTATTATTAACACTAAGCCAGGCATCATTATTTTCTCCAGCTACAATATTGTAAGGAAGTATATCAACATCCTTTTTAACGGCTGAATCATTAATTCTTCTGCCAATAAGCCTTTTGATTGCAAAAAGTGTGTTTTCAGGGTTGGTCACGGCTTGTCTTTTAGCAGACTGGCCTACCAAAATTTCATCGTTTTCAGCAAACGCAACCATCGATGGTGTTGTCCTAGAACCTTCAACGTTTTCGATTACTTTTGGATTCTTCCCATCCATTAATGCAACACAAGAATTTGTGGTGCCTAAATCTATACCTATTATAGAACTCATATTTACTCCTTCTCTTCCTATTGGACAGATATGGTTACAAAATCCACTTAAGGCATTTTGCTTCCACGGTTAATCTATATTTATATGGTCAGTAAAACACAAAATCAAGGTTTTTATTCCTTAATTTTATTTTTTTCCGTTGGTCCCTCTGACACAACAACCATTGCCGGCCTTAATAACCTATCACCTATTTTAAACCCTAATTGCAGTTCATTAATTACAAATCCCTTTTCTATGTCATTACTATTCATTTTGGATACGGCTTGATGAAACTCAGGGTTAAATTTTTCATTAACACAAGAAAACTTTTTTATTCCATTTCTTTCAAACGTTTCCAGAAGTTCTTTTTCTATAGCATCGAAACCAATTAATAAGTTCTTAACTAAGTTATCATCTGGAAGATCCTTAGGAACAGCTTGTCGTGCTCTTTGAAAATTATCAACAACAGTGAGAAGTGATAATGCAAATTCTTTGATCGCATATAACTGACTATCTTGAATTTCTCTAGTGTGAATCTTCCTAATATTTTCGTTTTCAGCTAGAAGCCTTAAGTTTTTGTCTTCTAAATCTTTAATTTTTTGTTCTAACTCAATAGTATTTATTTTTGAATCATCTACAATTTTCTCAGATTGTTTATTGGACAAATTTGACTTTTTTTTGGATACATTTCCGTCATTACTGCTTTCCTTGACATTTTTTTCTTTAAAATTTTTTTCTTTATCTGTATTAATCATTATTTCTCCTATTTATTAATTCCAATCTCTTTGCCTAACAATTTAGCAGTATAATCAACAACTGGAATTATTTTCGCGTAATTAATTCTTGTAGGACCAACTACACCTATCGCCCCAATAATTTCCTTATCCTTATTTCTAAAAGGACTTATTATAGTTGAACATCCTGTAATACCAAAAAATGAACTCTCCGAACCAATAAAGATTTGTATTCCATCCGCTTCTTGAGTGTCATTTATAATATTCATCAAATCTTCTTTGTTCTCAAGCATTTCTATGATTTCTCTTATATTCTCTAACTCTTCAAGCGCTTTTACATCTTCAAGTAATTTTGCAGTACCGGTAATGATAAGTTTGTTTTTTTTATTTGCATCTGCCCAACATGCTAGGCCTTTATCTATAAGCCTTTTGGATTCTTTATCTAATAATCTTTTATCGTCTCTAATTTCTTTCTCAATTATAATTTTACTTTGTGATAAACTTCTTCCCTGTAGCCTAGAGTTTAAATAATTAGTAATATAAGTAAATGTAGAACTAGGAAGTCCTTTAGGAATCCTTATTAATCTATTCTCTACAAGTCCATTTTCTGTAACCATAATTACTAAAGCTTGCTCTTTGCTAACAGGCACAAATTCAATATGTTTCATGCCACCCTCTAACTTTGGTGCAACCACTAAACCTGCACAATCTGATAACCCGGATAACAAGTGAATAGTATCATCGTACATCTGGTCGAGACTTTTATCTTTTAGATTAAACTTCTTTTTGATTTGTTTACATTGGTCTTGTGAAAGATTTCTGACTTGTAGTAATCCCTCGACAAAAAATTTCATACCCAGATCAGTTGGAAATCTACCTGCGGATGAATGAGAGGATGTCAAAAGACCAATTTCCTGTAAATCCGACATAACATTCCGTACGGTTGCAGGAGATAGGTTTCCATTCAATCTTGCAGATAATTTTCTAGAACCAATGGGTTCTCCTTTAGTAACAAAATCATCTACTATCATGCTAAAAATTTGCTTAGCCCTTTCATTCAGGTTTAAAATATGAGAATTATATGTAAGCTTGTTCTTTACTTTTCTTGTCACTTTGCCAAAAACCATCTAAAATATTAGTTTATAAACTATTAATATTTTTTTTTATGAGGAATTTCAATAGAAAACATGATCAGTTGAGAAATGTGGCAGTGGAAATACTTGAGGATAGCTTTGCTGAAGGTAGTTGCATAATATCATTTGGAAGGACTAAAGTCATGTGCAATGCAACAGTTGAGACCTCAATACCCAAGTGGCTCGACCCAAAGAAATCTGGATGGATAACTGCAGAGTATAGCATGTTACCTGGTGCTACCGAGAAACGAACCAGTAGAGAGATAAGTGTGGGAAAAAAATCCGCTAGATCTACTGAAATTCAAAGGCTTATTGGAAGGTCGATTAGATCTGTAATAGACCTAAGAAAGATCCCTGGGCTACAAATAATTTTAGACTGCGATGTACTGTTAGCTGATGGTGGAACTAGAACAACAAGTATTAATGGATCCTTTATCGCCCTATCGATAGCAGTAAGAAAACTCATCAAGCAAAAAATTATTCTTACAAGCCCAGTAAAATCTCAAATTGCAGCAATATCCTGCGGTGTAGTAAATAATAATACATTGCTTGACTTGGACTATTCTGAAGATTCGGAGGCTGAGGTAGACGCAAATTTTGTTTTAGATTCTAATTTCAATATATCTGAGGTTCAGGCATCGGCAGAAAGAAATCTTTTTTCAGAAGCACAGTTTGGTAAAATGCTAGAATTCGCAAAAAAAGGTATTGGTGAAATTATCAGTATCCAGAAAAAGGTTTTAAATGAATAATTTCTTATATCCTAGTGAAACTATAATTGTTGCAACTCATAACGGAGGCAAAGCAAAGGAGTTTAAGAAATTATTTGGTCAGGTGGGAATTAATACAACATTTTCTAAAGATTTTAATATTGAGGAACCTCTTGAAAATGGAAAAACTTTTAAAGATAATTCAATAATTAAAGTCAAAAGCGCGGCTAATTTAAACCTTACGGCTATTGCCGATGATTCAGGTTTGTGTGTTGATGTTTTAGATGGAAAGCCTGGAATCTTTTCTGCAAGATGGGCAAAGAAGTATGGGGGATGGCAGAATGCAATGGAAAAAATCTATTCGTTAGCACAAAAAAAAAAAAATTCTAATGAATTCTTTGCAAAGTACTATTGCGTTTTGAGTGTCTTGTGGAAAGATGGAAGTATTAATTGTTACAGTGGAGAAATTAAAGGAGTAATTATTTGGCCACCAATTGGAAATAAAGGATTTGGTTATGATCCATTTTTCAGACCACTTGATTCAGAAGTCACATTTGGTCAAATGAATAAGGAAGTCAAAATGTCCTTAGATCATAGATCAATTGCATTCAAAAAAATAATCCGAAATCACTTAGCTTTTGGGAAAACAAATTTACTATAATTTACAAATATTTTCTATTTGCGATACCCCGTTTTTGAATTTTTTAAACAAAATCTCTCTTGATATTGAATCTTTTCCAACTGAAGTTTTACCTAGAGTTCCCTCAAAGCTAATTTCACTTACGCCTTGCGGCGGCTCAAAGAGAGAAAGTTTTTCTAATATGATAAAAAGGTCATGCGTTATATAATTTATTTTATTGGGCTTCTTTGAAAATATGTTGAAATACTTAGTATCATAATTTTTACTTTCGTTATTTATATTTGAAACATAGTAGGTCCCATTAAAAACGTTTTCTCTAGCGTCCTCGAGGCTATCCCATCCGCTCATACCAACAATAAACGAGTTTTCTGAATTTAAGTCATAATATGCCATTAGGGAAACAATCTCAACTAATCTTGTTCCCATTTCACTTATAATTACTGCGTCATATGCAGGAGGGCCGTATGTTTCTAAAGTTTCCAAATTCTTTCTCATGTTATTTTTCATTTCTTCGTCAACTTCCATAGCATTTATTTCATCAATTTTCTGTTCTAAGTTGCGTCTTCTATTGTCATAGTTAGATATACTTTTTATTTTTTCCTCCAAGTCATCTTTTGTGTCTATATTAAAAAAATCAACAATTTTATCAGCCGAGAATTTTCTAAATACATCAGAAAATTTCTCCGAAAATTTATTTTTTGTCTGAACGACCGCTACTTTTTTTATATCTCTGGAATTTATATTTTGGAATATACATCTAATTTCATCAACTGGATTTGTGCCACTAATAAATATGTTGTTTGAAGCTGCCTCTTGATCTGATGATAAGCTAAATATTAAAACATCTTTATTAATTTTTAAAGACTTTAGATAATGGGTCAAATCTGAAAAAATTGGTCCAATGAAAATATCTATATCATTTTCAATGCCGGCAAAAAAAGCTTGCATTAGACCGGATTTTGTACCTTTTGTATCTAATACCTGGAAGTTAAAATACGAATTAGACTCCGCTAGGCCTAGTCTTAAGGAGTCAATTACATATCCACCTGCATATGCTCTATCCCCCGATATTGGTACCAATAATCCTATTTTAGATAACTCTCTTTTCCTCCTGAATTTTTCTATTGTTTTACTTTTCACTCTAGGTTGAACAAAAGCTAATTCTTGTTCTGTCTTTTTTATCTTTGTGTCTTTGATGACTTTTTTTGGTGCTTTCTCAACACTTATTTTTTTTGATGTTTCCTCGCTTTTTTTTGATGAAATTTTCTCATTCTTTCTTTTTAAGTCCATTTTTTCATCCTGCTTTCTTTTATCCACCGTGCCTTTATTAAAATCAACAGATATTGTTTCTTTTATTTTGTAAAGTGTTTCATTCACCTGACAACCAGAAATTACGAACACTGAAAAAAGCAAAATATAAAAATTTTTGTGTTTTTGTCTCATCCTTGTATATTAAAATAATATGCAATGATAAAAAATAGAAAAGGTTTTTTTTTATTTGTTTTTTATTTGTTTTTGAACGGTTGCGCAGGAACATCAATTACATCGGCCATCGGGAATGCAGTCTTTTCAGAGAAAGGGTTTCATAAAACCATTGATGATAGTCTAATTTATACAAGAATAAAGACAAATGCCCTATCTTTGGGTTTTGAAACTTTAAGTAACATTGGAATACACGTTTTTAATGGAAGAGTTCTCCTAGTTGGGAGTGTTAGAAATTTTAAAGAAAGACTTAAACTTGTAAAAATAGCTTGGAAAGAACAAAAAGTTGTGGAGGTTATAAATGAAATTTCTATTGATAAAAATTACTCTCTTTACGAAGTAAGCAAGGATTTGTATTTACAATCTAAAATAGCCTCGTCTCTACTACTTGAGGAGAAAATAATTTCTAATAACTATTCCATACAAGTTTATAAAAAAAATATTTACGTGATTGGCTTATCAAGAAGTTTAAATGAAAAAAATGAAATTGAAGATTTTCTTCTTTCTTTTAAAGAATCTGGTAAAATTTTCAATTTTATAAAAATTAAGAAATAAATAAAAGTATAAAAATGAAAAACATAAATGTATTATTTCAAATGGATCCTCTTAGTCAGTTGACATTAGAGGTTGATTCTACCTGTAAAATAGCAAAAGAGGCATTATTAAGGGGACACAAGGCATATTTTTCTGAGCCGAAAGATATATTTTATCTTGTCGACAAGGTTTTAGTTAAATGTTCTAGGTTAATTCTTTCTGAAACAGATTCACTGAACATCGTAAAGAGCAAAAACAATTTAGATTTAGAGGATTTTGATGTTGTGTTTATAAGACAAGACCCACCCTTTAATATGAATTATATATCCAATACTTATATACATGATTTACATCACTCAAGATCCCCTTTTTTCATTAATAGACCAAGCGGCATAAGAAACTTTACAGAAAAGCTATTTCCTCTTGCTTTCAATGACCTAATTCCACAAACAGGAATATTAGGTGATCAAGATGAAATACTAAATTTTGTTAGAACCCACAAAAAGGTTGTTATTAAACCCCTATATGAGAAGGGTGGCAACGGCGTTAGCCTAGTAACTAGCAAAGATAAAGATTTACTTGTAAAAATAAATAGACTTACAAATAATTTTAGTGAACGGATTGTAGTTCAGGAATTTCTTAAGAATGTATCTAAGGGAGATAAAAGAGTTTTACTTTTAGACGGAGAGCCTGTCGGAGCTATTAACCGAATACCACCAAAGAATCAATTCAAGGCAAATCTCCATTTAGGTGCTAGGGCTGAGAAAACAAAATTATCTAGGGCGGAAGAAAAAATTTGTGAACGATTAAAACCGCTCTTAATTGAAAATGGTTTATTTTTTGTTGGTATTGACATAATCGATGAAAAGTTGACCGAGATAAACGTGACTTCGCCTACTGGGATTCATCACCTAAATATGCTAGATAAAAGAAAAATCGAAACCACAATGTGGAAGGCTATAGAAGACAAAATTTTTTTTTAAGGTATCAATTGCCCAAGCTTTCTCTTGCCGAGGATATGAAAATGTAAATGAGGAACCTCTTGCCCACCATCATTACCTGTATTACAAATCAACCTATATCCATGCTCAAGGTTAAGTAATATTACTATCTTTCTAATTGTTTTTACAAAATCAGAGATTAGACGGTCATCAGAATTATCAATAAAATCATTAAAACTACAGCATCTCTTTTTGGGGATTACTAAAACATGTACAGGAGCTTGAGGGTTGATGTCTTCAAAAGCAAGACAGTGACTATTCTCATAAACTTTTTTGCATGGTATCTCGCTATTCAAGATCTTTGAGAAAATGTTTTTATCATTATATTTTGTAATATTTATCAAACCTCATCCCTTGATCATACGGTTTTCAAGAATCTGTGTGATTTCTTCAAAGTTTATTTCAGCATATTCTAAGAGCACAAGAAGGTGATAGATAAGATCGGCTGTTTCTTGACAGATATCATCTTTTTTTTGACTCAAGAATGCCGAAATGGTTTCAACTGCCTCTTCCCCTAATTTATTCGCAATCTTAACTTTTCCTTCTTCGAAAAGTTTAGCTGTATAAGAATAATTGGGATCACTGTTTTTTTTGTTTTTTATAGCGACGATTAACTTTTCAAGAGTTTGTAAATTTTCATTCATAGTCTAGTCTAACTGGAATACCCTTAGAATGTAAGTATTTTTTTGCTTGTAAAATTGTGAATTCGCCAAAGTGAAAAATAGAGGCTGCTAAAACGGCACTTGCCCCGCCATCGATTATACCCTCCTCAAAATGGTTTAATTTTCCAACACCTCCCGATGCAATTACTGGAATAGCTAATGCGTTAGAAATTTTTTTTGTTAATTTTATATCAAACCCTCCCTTCGTCCCATCTTTATCCATAGATGTAAGAAGTATTTCTCCCGCTCCTCTTAATTCAGCTTCTTTTGCCCATTTAAAAGCATCAAGACCTGCATTTTTTCTGCCTCCATGAGTGTAAACATCCCACGAATTCTTTTTTGAATTAAATCTAGCATCAATTGCTACCACAATACATTGCTTACCAAATATTTCGGCTCCCTTAGAAATCAAATCTGGCTCTTTAATTGCAGAACTATTTATTGAAACTTTATCTGCGCCGATCCTTAGAAATCGATCAATATCTGCCACTGTTCTAACTCCGCCTCCAACAGTAAGTGGAACAAAACATTTTTTTGCAGTTGTCTCTATTACATCATACATTGAATCTCTATTATCTGAGGTTGCAGTTATATCCAAAAAGGTTATTTCATCGGCTCCTTGATGACTGTAATAGAGAGCCTGCTCTGCAGGATCACCTGCATCTATAAGATTTACGAAATTAATGCCTTTTACAACTCTCCCATTTTTTACATCTAGGCATGGAATAATTCTTTTCTTTAACATTAATTATCCTTGTTTAAAATCCTCAACGCATCCCCTACAGAAAACTTTTCTTCATATATAGCTTTTCCGCATACAACTCCGTTTAAATTAGCCTTACCAATTCTTTTTAATTTTAATAAATCTTCTACGCAAGACACCCCTCCTGATGCTATGATATTTGCTGTAGTTGAATTTAAAATTAATTCCAACCTTTCTAGGTTTGGACCAAGAAGTAACCCATCTTTTGATATATCGGTATAAATAAAATATTTTACACCTAGATCTTCATACTTATTTATAATTTCAAATTCTGAAAATTTAGACGATTTTGCCCATCCCTCAATTGCAACTTTATTATTATAAGAATCAATGCCAATAGCAATCTTTTCCGAATATAGATTACATGCTTTCCTGACTATCTCAGGCTGAGTTATTGCTATAGTACCAAGTACAAGTCTTGAAACTCCCGCCGAAACCAGGAAGTCTATTTCTTCCAAGGTTCTTATTCCACCACCTAGTTGAATATTAGATTTTGTATTCTTACAAATATCTAAGATGATTTTTTTATTTTGGGGTTTTCCTGTAAAAGCACCATCAATATCAACAATGTGTATCCATTTTGCTCCATCGTTCTCAAATATTTTTGCTTGTCTGACTGGATCGGAATTATAAACCTTTTCTTTTTCCAACAAACCTTGCACTAACCTTATGCATTTACCGTTTTTGATGTCTACGGCAGGATAAAATATCACTTTTGGCCCCTCCATTTCATGAAACTCTTTAAAAAAGACAATCCAAAATTATGACTCTTTTCAGGATGAAACTGCGTTCCAATAATATTTTTTTTTGCTATCATCGAAGCAAATATATTCTCATAATTAGTTGATAAAATCTGATTGTTTTCATCAGATACATTACATGCGTAACTGTGAACGAAATAGGCATTAAAAACTCGTTTTTTTTTAAATACCAAATTTGTGATGACTGGGTGCATTCTGTCTATCATAAGTTCATTCCAACCCATATGCGGGATTTTGTTTTCTGGTCTGGTTACTTCTATTTTTTCAACAACACCATCAATCCATCCAAATCCTTCGTGTTCACCATCTTCCATACTCTTGGTACAAAGCATCTGCATTCCCACGCATATTCCTAAAAGCGGTTTTTTATTGTTAATTACATTTTTTAATAATGATTTATAAAGGTTTTTTTTGCCGTGAAAGCCCTTAAGGCAAGATTTAAAGGCTCCAACTCCTGGTAATATTATATGTGTCGCATTGTCGATTTCATTTGAAGAATCGGTAACTTTTATACTTTTAAGATTTTTTGTACTTTCTTCACACCGCTTAACAGCATTGTATACTGATTTTAGATTTCCAGAACCGTAGTCAATAATCGCGATTTTAATCATTTTTCGAAAGAAAAATAATAAGAGCCTCTTTTGAATTTCTTGAGTTCAACAAAATTTCAGGATTAAAACCAGTTCCAATTAGTTTACAAATTAAAATATTATTACCAAAAATACCCCAAAAGATTGATGTAAGTAAAAAAGACAGGATAAAAAGATATCCACTTAGTAACGAACTTAAAAAAAGAGCATAACAAAAAATAAAAATCGAAAAACTTATAATTGCATAGTTGTGAATTTTGTTAGCAAATGCCCAAATAAATGAAAAAAAAAACCCTGATATGGAAAAACCAACCTTATTTACCATTATTTCACCTCTATCAGATCTTAAACAGCAAAACATGGCCATTTACAGAGAATCTCCCAAAGTGCCTTTTGTTGACGGCACTTCTTCACTTCTTTTAGCATCAATTTTTATTGCTTCTCTTAGGCATCTAGCCAAGCCTTTGAAGCATGATTCTATAATATGATGAGCATTGTCACCGTATAGATTTTCAATATGGAGTGTAATTCCGGCATTTTGAGAAAACGCTTGAAACCATTCTTTGAATAGCTCCGTGTCCATTTCACCCACCTTAGATGTCTCAAAGTTTACTCTCCAAACCAAATAGGGGCGATTAGAACAATCAATCACCACTCGTGTTAGTGTTTCGTCCATCGCAGATAAAGCTTGCCCAAAACGAAGAATTCCTTTTCTATCTCCAATTGCATTTTTAAAAGCCTGTCCTAAAACAATTGCCGAATCTTCAGTTGTGTGATGATAATCCACGTGTAAATCACCTTTGGCATTAAGATCTATATCCATAAGACTGTGCTTAGATAATTGATCAATCATGTGATCAAGAAAACCTATTCCTGTGTTGATATTTGATTTTCCTGTGCCATCAATAATAATGTTTACAGATATTTCAGTTTCTTTAGTTTTTCTATTTAAACTGTCTTGTCTCATAAAGTATTTTAAAATAATTAAAAATATCTATCTTATTAGTTAATAGAATATTATATTGCTTAAATTATCTTATTTAAAATGACATGAAAAATAAAAAAGAAAAGAAAAATTTATGGAGATCAACAACTGTTGTCTCAGTTAGAAGTAAGAAGGAAGTCGTAATAGCCGCTGATGGACAAGTTACACTTGGGGATTCTGTTATGAAAGATAATGCAAAGAAAGTAAGAACACTCGCTAGTGGGAAAGTTATAACCGGATTTGCTGGATCAACTGCGGATGCTTTTGCACTATTTGAAAGGTTAGAAGGGAAACTAGAAAAATCTTCTAATAATTTAATGCGGGCTTGTGTTGAGTTAGCCAAAGATTGGCGTACAGATAGATATCTCAGAAGGTTAGAGGCCATGATGTTGGTTGCAGATCATGATACTAGTTTAATTTTAAGCGGAAATGGTGATATATTAGAGCCTAAGGACGGTCTAATGGCAATCGGATCTGGAGGAAACTATGCTCTAGCTGCGGCAAGAGCAATGCACGATTCTCGTTTGGAGGCAGGACTAATTGCGAGAAAAAGTCTTGAAATTGCTGCAGATCTATGTATTTACACTAATAGTAATATTGTTATTGAGAAAATACCTTTAAAAAAATGACATCTTTTACACCACGAGAAATTGTTTCTGAACTTGATAGGTTTATTGTTGGCCAGGATGGAGCAAAACGCGCAGTCGCGATTGCCTTAAGAAATAGATGGCGAAGGCAGCAAATTGAGGAGTCCCTGAGGGAAGAGGTTTTACCTAAAAACATACTTATGATCGGGCCGACTGGGGTTGGAAAAACCGAAATTGCCAGAAGATTGGCAAAACTTGCACAAGCCCCCTTTTTAAAAGTTGAAGCTACAAAGTTTACTGAGGTAGGTTACGTTGGTCGCGATGTAGAGCAAATTATTAGAGATCTTATTGAAATTTCAATTTCTATGAATAAAGAACAACTAAAAAAAGAGGTTACCGCAAAAGCAGAGATAAATGCAGAAAAAAGAGTGATTGACGCTTTAGTTGGCTCATCCTCATCCAATCAAACTAAGGAAAAGTTTAAAAAAAAACTCAGGAATGGTGAATTGGATACACAAGAAATAGAAATTGAATTACAGCCAAAAGGTGGAATGCCTCTCAAATCAATGGAAATACCAGGAATGCCGGGCAGTATGATGGGTATGATAAATATTGGAGAAATCTTAGGTAAAGGGTTCAATTCCAAAAAAGAAAAAAGAAAGTTATCCGTCAAGGACTCCTACTCGTTTTTAGTTGAAGAAGAGTCTGATAAACTAATAGATGAAGAAAACTTAATAAAAAGATCCATGATTTCAGTTGAACAAAATGGTATTGTATTTATCGATGAAATCGATAAAATCTGCGGAAAGAATTCAAAGGGCACCGCCGAGGTTAGCAGAGAGGGTGTTCAAAGAGATCTACTTCCATTAATCGAAGGGACTTCTGTCTCAACAAAATATGGATCTGTTAAAACAGATCATATACTTTTTATAGCTTCAGGTGCTTTTCATGTTGCAAAACCATCGGATTTACTACCTGAGCTGCAGGGTAGACTTCCAAATAGAGTCGAACTTTCTGCTTTATCAAAAAGTGATTTTATTTCTATTCTAAAAGAGCCAGAAAATAATCTAATTAAGCAATATGTTGCTTTAATATCTGCCGAAGACGTTCATCTTAAATTTACGGATTGTTCCATTAACGAAATAGCTCAAATAGCAACTACAGTTAATGAAGAAATTGAAAATATTGGGGCTAGGCGACTCCATACGATTTTGGAGAAGATCTTAGAAGAAATAAGTTTCTCAGCATCAGACAAGAAAATAAAAGAGGTAGAAATTGATAGCAAATATGTGCATAGACAAATAGGAGATCTATATAAGAATAACGATATGAGCAAGTTTATTCTTTAATTTTTTTTAGATATACCAATTTCGCACCTTGTCCACCTTGATTTAGTGGTGCATCTTCTATCCAAAGTATTATGTTCCTTAAAAATTTAAATGATAGCCATTTTGGTAGATGTTCTCTAAGGATTCCTGAACCTTGCCATCCTTCTTCGACACCAAGTCTTCTTCCCTTTCCGGTGATTATCAATAGAAGTCTTTTGCCTTTATAATAGTTATTGTTTACAAAATCATATACCTGTTCTTTTGATTCTGTATATTTTTTTCCATGTAGATCTAGAGTCGCATCAATTTTAATTGACCCGTTTTTTATTTTTTTCCTCAAATTTTTATCAATTCCCTCTTTTTTAAATATTTCACAAGAGAAATCTGATTGCATGAAGAACATTTTTTTTTCATCATAGGTTTTTTTTTCTGTAACTCGTTTAACAGGTTTATTCTGAGGTTTGATCACACCGTGTTTACTTAGTGGTGTGACATCTTTAATAAACTCATCCCAATCATTTTTTTTATTATTCATTTGATTCTGAAACCCTCCTTGGTTTTAAAAAATACATGATCAATTTTTCATTAACTTTACCTGCCTTTTCTCCAATTTTATCACCACTACCTAGAAAAATATCTGCTCTATTAGGTCCCTTGATTGCAGCTCCAGTATCTGCACTTAGAGTAAACAGGCTAAGGTCTTTCCTTTTTGTTTCTAAAAAAAATGGTAAACCGTATGGGTAAATTCTCTTGTCAATGGCTATGCTTAAATAAGGAACAAGAATTTCTCCGAAGGAACCTGTCGGGAAAGCATTTTTATTTGTGCTAAGTTTAAAAAATATGAATCGCTTATTAGAGTTCAATATTTTTACTTTCTGGTGGCTATTATTTTTTAACCATTTTTTTATTTCGATTGCATTTATTTGACTTGTTTTAATTAAACCGTCCTTAACCATTGTTTGGCCTATTGATTTATATTCGAAGCCATTGTTTCCACCATAGGAAATATTTATTTTTGTTCCGTCTTCAAATACCCCAACCCCTGATCCTTGTATTTGCAAAAAAAATAACTCAACATCATCGTTTGTCCATAGTAAAACATCATTAAGTTTGTATTCCTGCAAAATTTTCTTCCTCTCTATTAACAGCCCATCTCTTTTTTTTAATATTGGATATTTAAAAAACTCATTTTTTTTATATGAAACTGATATGTTAGGTTGATAATACGCGGTTAATTTTCCTGCCTCTAGGGAAATTAAATTTAAGTCGAAGTATTTTGAAAGAATGCTTGCATTTCTGTTTGAATGCTGGCTAATTCGAAAACATGCATGCTTCCATTCCGAGATATTTCCAAATTTTGGGTAAGATTTGTGAATCTCTAAATTTCTAAAAAATTTATTACCTTTACAATTATTTAAAAGGAGATTTATAAATTTTTTTGTTATATTAGAATTAACATTGGTAGTAATTAAATCTAATTCTTTGGGATTTCCAAAACCTTTACATACTGGGTTTCTGGCTAAAGATAGAACCAGGAAAAAAAACAAGACTATGCATCTAAAATTTCTTCTAGTATCCATATAGGTGATTTTCCTCGCAATTTTCTAGAAAAAACCCAGACTTCTTTGATATCAAGAATTTGATTCGGATCTCCATCAATCAACTTTTCATCAATATCTCTGGTAACCTGGATTTGTTGACTTGAATATTCTAAAGAAATAGTGGCTATATCATTACTGGAAACTTTTACAGACTTGATCACAGGCTCTTTTATCTCGATGATTTCTATCTGCAATTTTTGCTTCTTTTTTTTTCTGAGTAAGATTTCTTTTTTATATATGTTTAGAATTTTTTTGCTCAAAAATTTTTCTAATTCCGTCTCATTATCTTTAACGTATGTATTAATGATATATTCAAAAGCACTTTTGGCTCCAGATAAGAATTCGTCTAAGTCGAAACTCTTATCGATTTTTTTTAATACATTTAACTGATCGTTAAGTTTTGGATCCTTAAGGTACTTAATATCTAAATCTTTTTGCTCTTTTTTTATTCTGATTTCCTTGTCTGGTTGAGTTTCTGAAAAAACTTTTTCCTTTCTAGCCCTCAAATTATTAACAATATCTGTTTCGTTTCCAGTTTTTTTCCCTAATACGCCTCTTAGCCTGTTCAGTATAAAAATTGCGATCATGGCCAAAATTAAGATGTCAATATAAATCATAGTTTCTGTCGATTAAATTATGTAATAGCATATATCTTTTTAATATGTTTTAGAATACAATTTTTAATTTATAATATATTAATCCAAATAAGGTAAGTTAAATGAAAAACAATGAAAAAAATCAAAACCAAGGGAGTAATTTTCAATTTATAATTAACGCCCAGTACCTTAAAGATTTTTCATTTGAAAGTCCCAAGTCACCACAATCGCTTAGAAGTTTCAATGAAAAACCTGACATAAAAATTGATGTTGATGTAAATACCCAGTTATTAAAAGATCATGGGGAAGATGTTTATGAAGTAAGTTTGACACTTAAAGGAACTACCAATATTAATAAAGAATGTATATTTTTAGTTGAAGGAACTTATTCAGGAATTTTCACAATTAAAAATGCCCCTGAGGATGTTTTGAAAAAGATTCTTCTAATTGAATGCCCTAAGTTTTTGTTCCCCTTTTTAAGGACAATAATAGCAAATAGCACTCGTGATGGGGGTTTTCCACCTCTAACAATCACTCCAATTGATTTTGTAGCTCTTTTTGAATCTAAAAACAAAGTAAGTACTTAATTATATTTGTTCCATTCTGGATTGTTAATTTTTTTTAGCATGTCATCGTGTTGTTCCATATCTTGTTTTGACACCTTTATAGAAATTATCGAATTAACACTTTCCCGTTTAAGCTTTGCATTTTTTTTTTCTTCGATTTTCGATTCATCCTCAAATTTTATTTTTCTTTGTTTTCCACCTATTAATTCGAGATATACCTGTGCAAGCAAAAAACAATCAGTGAGAGCTCCGTGTTTCTGTCTTGATTCTAAGCTTATTTTGAACCTTCTACATAATGCATTCAGATTTACCTTAGAACCTGGAAATTTTTTTTTTGACATTTCTAGAGTACAAACGCATTGCTTATCTTCTATTGGATGTCTACTTGTGTTCCTTAATGAACGATTAACCATTGACAGATCAAAAGTGGCATTATGAATTATCAAGATACTATTTCCTACAAAATCAAGCCATTCATCAATACTGTTCTCAAACGGCTGAAATTTTGATAAAAATTTGTTACTTAATCCATGAATATTAAAGGATTGCTCTGAGATTGAAATATTTCCAGGACTGTAATACCTATGGAATGTTTTGCCAGAGGGAATATCATTTATAAGTTCAACACAAGCTAATTCTATAACCTTGTCTTTTTCTGGATCAAGACCTGTTGTTTCGGTATCAAAAATTATTTTTCGCATAAAGTCCTATAATACGTTAATGGCCATACCTTTTTTTTGTTGATTTTCGTGATTTTCTTTAAAAAACTATAGATTTTCCTTCTTAATGGCATAATGCCGTTTCCAGTATTAATATTTGCATGAAAAATCCTGATCAATCTAGTATTCATTTTTTTTTGTTTTTCATAAAGAAAATTAAATTTTTTGTCACTCATATTCTCTCTTTTTAATGCTCTATGTTTTTGTACACTTTTGTAAACCTGAAGATTGATTATAAAATCGCACCTATTATAATATTTAGTTTCTAATAACAATGGTATATCCAAGAAAATCAAGTTTTTTCTATTTATAGCGCAATTCTTTACGAATTCCATTTCCTTTTTCCTGATGTACGGATGAGTTATATTTTCCAACTTTTTTAGTCTTCTTTCATCACCTAGAACGTAGTCCCTTAAAGCAACTTTATATATTTGTCCGTCCTCAGTCAGAAGATTATCAATATTCTTAAACGCTGACTTTATGGAATTTACAACAAATTCATTCTTTAATACCTCCGACGCGGTTTTGTCTGAATCAAATACTTTATATCCTTTGTTTGATAATAAATTAACAAGAGTTGATTTACCTGTCGCAATTGTACCAGTAATCCCAATAATTATCATGTTTGTGTCTCAATATATTGTATTAAATCACTTATTTTTTTTTCATCTGGGTAAGTGCCAAACCAAATTTTGAATGATTCTGCCGCTTGTCTAACTAGCATTGCATGGCCTCTTTGAAAGCCTAAACCAAGCTTTTGTGCCTCTTGAATCAATTTTGTTGGTTTTTTCGAATATACAATGTCATACACAAAAGATGTTTTCTTTAAATCCAATAAGTTAATATTCATAATATCTTTTTCATTCATACCTATTGACGTTGAATTTATTAATAGGTCAACTGAGGATGGGATGCTTTGATCTTCCCATTTTCGATGTTCAATCATAATTTTGCTATTGTTACAAAAATCTTTTTTGATCCTTATTGCTCTTTCCTCATTTCTATTTTGTATAATTATTTTCTTCACCTCTTTTTGAATCAAACTAAATACTATCCCTCTAGCGGCGCCTCCTGCTCCCAATATGAATATAGTTTTCCCTTTTACTTCAAATTTACAGTCATTTTTTAATGAACTTAATAACCCTAGGCCATCTGTATTGGTTGCAACTACTTTATTTCCTTGAACAAATAATGTATTGGCTGCTCGGCTTTTAATCACGTTCGCATCAACCCTATCCACGTACTTTATAATTGTTTCTTTAAATGGAATTGTTACATTTATTCCCTTAAGGTATCCCTCTCGTACAAGATTAACTATTTCCTCCAAATCTGTCTCTTTCACCTCTTTTTTTTCGTAAACAGCCTTTTTGTTTTGTTGTTTTAACCACTGATTGTGTATTAAGGGCGAAAGTGAGTGTTTTATAGGATTACCAACTACATACAGTTTCATATGTATTCCTCAAACAATTTTACGAAGTCACTAATCGGAAAACCCAAAATATCCTCTTTTTTTCCCTTAATAACTTGCAGTATGTTCATGTCATCATTCTCAATTTTGTAACCGCCTACTGTTTTTAAAATGGTGTCCATATTATCATTTAGATATTGATTAATTGTATTATCATCCATTTTTTTCATAAATATTGAAGCATTCGTTATTTTTTTCCATATCTCAGTCTTGCTCTGTATTATATATATTGCACTAACTAGGGTATGTTTTCTGTCATTTAAAAGTTTAAAGTTTCTGTGTGCTTCCTCTCTATTCTTAGCTTTTGACATTAATTTTCCTTCACATAATAATATCTGATCAGACCCAATGATTAACTCTTTTGGCCTGTTTTGTTTCACTTGCGATAGTGCCTTTGCTTTAGAGAGTTCCATGGCTATTACCTCTGGCCGTTTGCCTAAAAGTTGTTTCTTGAGCTTTTCTTCATTTACTGTGTGATGTCTTACTTTAAATTTTATGCCATATGATTTTAACATTTCTTGACGCGTTCTACTTGCAGAAGCGAGAACTATTTGTGGATTATTTGTGAATATAGTTTTGTTTTTTAAATTTCTCATATTTTACTCAGTTTTGCCAACCTTAGTTAACATTATAATTCACATGTTATTTTTGTTAGTTATTTCTCCTCGTTTTCATCCTTTTTTTCAACTCTTTCTTCTCGCCCTTGTCTCGTCTTTCTGTTATTAATTTATCCACTGTTTTTCCACAACATTTCTCTTTAATAACCTGTTAATTCTTTGTGAGTATTTATTTTTCCTCTTTTTCCCCTTTGCAACTACTACAACTACTATATATATATATATATTTTAGTAGTATAAGTGTTGATAAGAATGATTTTAGATTACCTTAATGGCAAACATAATAAAACACCTATTTGGTTCATGAGACAAGCAGGACGGTATCTGCCTGAATATCGGTCTTTGCGCTCTAAGCATGACTCTTTTCTTAGTCTCTGTTATAACCCACAGGTAGCTTCAGAAATTTCCTTACAACCAATTAAAAGATTCCCTTTTGATGGAATAATCTTGTTTTCCGATATACTTGTTGTACCAGACGCAATGGGAATAAAAGTAGACTTTATTGAAAATGCCGGCCCAGTTCTTGAGCCAATCAATTTAGATAAAAAAAATAACTTTAACTCAACAGAAAAATTTCTTGATAAACTATCTCCTGTATTCCAGACCATTGATTTATTAAGACAACATAAAAAAAAAAAGACTTTGATTGGTTTCTGTGGCAGTCCCTTTACTGTACTTACGTATATGATAGAGGGGAAGACTTCAAAGGACCACTTCAGTACGAAAGTAGCAATGCGAAAAAAAAAAAGACAGATAGACCATCTTCTAAACAAACTTATAGAATACTCAATCGCTTATTTAGAAAGACAGATTGAGTCTGGAGCTGACATAATCCAAATATTTGAAAGTTGGGCTGGAGTTCCGAATGAAGAACAATACGAAAACGTAATAGTTAAACCTAATAAAACGATCGTTAAAACGATAAAAAAAAAATATCCAGAAAAGAAAATTATTTGTTTTACAAAAGGAAATCAAAAACACTTGTTATCATTCTTAAATGAAGTACCATGTGATGTGATTTCAACACAAGCAATTGAGGACCAAAGAATTATAGATTTTTGTAAAAAAAATAAAGTAGCTGTACAAGGAAATCTAGACCCAATTGACTTATACGTTGGAGGAAAAGATTTGGAGAAAAAGGTTAAAGGAATAATGGAACAATTTAAAGGGATTAAACATATATTTAACCTATCGCACGGAATTTATCCTAAAACTCCGTTGAAAAATGTATATAAAACAATAGAGTTAGTAAGAAATGCAAATGTTACCTGAAGCGCATCCAAGTGTACCTTGTCAAAAAGAGGGAATACTTATAGTAAATCTTGGAACTCCTGACTCAACAAAATGGATGGATATAAGGAGGTATCTGAAAGAATTTCTATCAGACAAGAGAGTGATAGAGGTAAATCCTGTCTTGTGGTCAGTGATCTTAAACCTTGTAATTTTGACTTTCAGACCTGCGAAAACAGCAAAAGCATACAAAAAAATCTGGATGAAGAAAGAAGATATATCGCCATTAAGGTATTATACAGCAAGGCAAGCAAAATTAGTCGCAGAGCGAATTCAAACTAAGGATATCATAGTAAGTTATGCTATGAGATATGGAAACCCAAGCATAAATATGAAAATAAAAGAAATGCAAAAGCAGGGATGTGAAAAATTAGTTGTTTTGCCACTATACCCTCAATATGCAGCAGCTACGACGGCAACAGTATGTGATGAAGTATACAGAACTTTAATGAAATTAAGATGGCAACCAAGTTTAAAGATAATACCCCATTATGAATCAAATCCTCACTACATCAAGGCTCTAGTACAAACGATTAATCACAAGCTAAAAAGCATAGAATGGAAACCAGATATGATTGTTGCTTCATATCATGGTATTCCAAAAAAGTATTTCGAGAAAGGAGATCCGTATCATTGCTACTGCCATAAAACAACACGACTGATGGAAGAACAAGCTAAGTTGAATATTCCTGTTATTACAACCTTTCAGTCTAGATTTGGACCAGACAAGTGGTTGGAGCCGTATACAGATAAAATGCTAGAAGAGTTACCGAAGAAAGGGAAAAAAAAAATATTAGTTATTTGTCCCGGGTTTTCTTCTGATTGTGTGGAAACACTGGAAGAAATAGCAATGGAAGGGAAAGAAACATTTATTGAGGCAGGTGGAGAAAAGTTCGAGATGGTTTCTTGCTTAAATGACCAAAAGGTTCATATAGACCTGATAGAAAAACTAATTGTGAGAAATTTGTAAAAAGAAGAATATGGAACTTGCTAATTTTTACATGTATATAAAAGCTTTGCACATAATAGCATTCACAACCTGGATGGCAGGCCTTTTTTACTTGCCAAGATTATTTGTGTACCACTCGAGCGCAAAAGGTAGAGAACTAAATGACACTTTCAAAACAATGGAGAGAAAACTCTTGAAGTATATTATGAACCCTTCTTTTATTTTGACTTGGGTATTGGGAACACTGCTTATTTTGACATCAGGTATAGCACATGAGGGATGGTTGAATATAAAATTGCTATTAGTTGTACTAATGTCTGGGTTTCACATGTTTTGCGCTAGACAAGTGCGAATGTTTGCTGTTGACAGAAATAAATATAGCGAGAAATTTTATAGAATCACGAATGAAGTACCTACTGTTTTATTCGTTATTATTATCTTTCTTGTAGTTATTCAACCAAATATTTGACAATTTTTCCGACAAGCGTTACAAGTATAATAGAAGCAATCGCTCATTCGGTAATATAATGCATTTAAAAGACCTAAAAAAGAAAAATCCAGCTGAACTACTTAACATAGCAGAAGGATTAAAGATAGAGAATGCAGGGACCTTGAGAAAGCAAGATATGATTTTTGCAATACTCAAGCAAAAAGCAGAAAACAACACCGCTATTCATGGGCAAGGTGTTTTGGAGATACTCCAGGATGGCTTTGGTTTTCTTAGGTCACCGGAAGCCAATTATTTGCCTGGGCCAGACGACATTTATGTCTCACCCGCTCAAATAAAGTCCAACAGCTTAAGGACAGGAGACACTGTTGAAGGGGAGATGAGGGCGCCGAGAGAAACGGAAAGATATTTCGCTATAACCAAGATAGACAAAATTAATTTTGAACCTATTGAAATGACCAAACAGAGGATCAATTTTGATAATCTAACGCCACTCTATCCAGACGAAAAAATAAATATGGAAATTGAAGATCCAACAAAAAAGGATATCACTAATAGGGTTCTCGACCTCATATCTCCTTTGGGAAAAGGACAAAGAGCACTGATAGTGGCTCCTCCAAGAACAGGTAAGACAGTAATGCTGCAAAACATAGCCCATTCTATTACAACCAATCATCCTGAGGCATATCTTATTGTTCTGTTAATTGACGAGAGGCCAGAAGAGGTCACGGATATGATTAGATCTGTTAATGGAGAAGTTGTATCATCTACTTTTGATGAGCCAGCAGTTCGTCATGTCGCTGTTGCAGAAATGGTTATTTCAAAGGCAAAAAGATTAGTTGAACATAAAAGAGATGTAATTATATTGCTAGATTCAATTACGCGTCTAGCGAGGGCATATAATACTCAAGTGCCAAGTTCAGGAAAGGTACTGACAGGTGGTGTTGATGCAAATGCACTACAAAGGCCAAAAAGATTTTTCGGGGCAGCTAGAAATATAGAAGAGGGAGGATCTCTTACAATTATCGGTACTGCCTTAGTTGACACAGGCTCTAGAATGGATGAGGTAATATTTGAGGAGTTCAAGGGTACAGGAAACTCTGAAATAATTCTAGATAGAAAATTATCCGATAAAAGGGTTTTCCCTTCAATTGATGTAACTAAATCAGGGACAAGAAAAGAAGAGCTTTTATGTTCCAAGGAAGATTTATCAAAAATGTGGATTTTAAGAAAAATATTAATGCCGATGGGCGTCACGGATTCCATGGAGTTTTTAATCGAAAAAATAAAAAGCTCAAAGACTAACAATGATTTTTTTGAGTCCATGAATAGCTAGCAAACCAAGCTAGGTGGATAAATATTTTATGGTTAAAAGCACTGAAACTATCATTGCTCAGGCTACTCCCCAAGGTGTTTCAGGTCTTGCAATTATTAGAGTCTCAGGACCTAGTTGTAAGCTTATCTTGAGAGACTTATTTAAGTTAGAGAAATATTCAGCAAGACTAATGAAACTTAATTATTTCTATGACTTGGAATCCAATGTAATAGATAGAGGAATGGTAGCTTTTTTCCCTTCTCCTAATTCTTTTACGGGCGAAGATATGATCGAAATTTTTCCACATGGAAGTCTTGCCATTGTAGAAAAAATCCTCAATGAGCTTTTAAAATTTGAAAAAACAAGATTTGCGGATCCAGGTGAGTTTTTCAAAAGAGCTATTTTGGCGAAAAAATTGTCGTTAATGGATGCAGAAAATTTAAATAATCTGATTCACGCTCAAACCGAGCAAGAAAGAAAACTAATTTCATGGCAATCTTTTGGTGGTTTAAGAAATCAATTAAATGAATGGAAAAGACGACTAATAAAATTAATGGCTTTATGCGAAGCGACAATAGAGTTTGATACAGAGGATGAAAATATCTTGAATAGTAATCTTCATAAAAGGATTCTTGACATTTTGCAACTAGTAACTGACACCTTGTTGAAATCTAGCTTAGTCAGAAAGTCAATTGGCGGAAAAAAAATTGTCATTTGCGGCCCACCAAATGTTGGGAAATCTAGCATATTTAATTTGCTTAATCAGGAGGATCGATCAATAGTATCTAAAAAAACAGGAACCACCAGAGATATTGTTTCATCCTCACTAATAATCAGGGAGAAAAAACTTAATATTTATGATACCGCGGGAATGTGTCTATCAAAAAATGAAATAGAGAAAATTGGTGTAGATAAAGCCAAAGATTTAATAAATAAAGGAAATAATATCATAGTAGTTCTTTCGGCAGACGTTGTAAAAAATGAATACGCTTTAGAGATGAAAAATATTTTAAAGAAAATAAAAAGAAAGAAAGTTGTAATATTTTTCAATAAAAGTGACTTAAAAAAAAATGCGAGAAAAATATGGATTAATCTACTGCCGGACCTTAAAAAATACCCATACCTTACAACATCTTGTGTTCAGAGAAAAAGCAACCGCAGCATGTATGTACAAGTCGCAAAATTTCTTTATCAAACAATCTTAGAAAAACAAAAAGAAGAATTTGAGACAGGAGTTTTTATTGAAAAAAGACATTTTGAGCACTTGAAAAAAATGAAAAAACATTTAGTCTTAGCTTCACGCAAAGATGTTGGAATAGAAATTACTGCTGAGGAATTAAGGCTGTCTTTATTAGAGTTAGAGAAGATTACAGGAAAAATTGAAAATGAGAAAAAATTTGATTATATCTTCAGGAATTTTTGTATTGGTAAGTAAAAAAATCATACCGTGGCAAGAAAGCTGTTTCACGTGAAACAGTCCAATTGCTATGATGTTGTGGTCGTTGGTGCAGGGCATGCTGGAGTAGAAGCGGCTTTCGCGGCCCATAAGCTTGGAGCAAAAACTTTAGTTGTTACTTTTTCTAAAGAGGATTTAGGCCAAATGTCATGTAACCCTGCTATTGGAGGTTTAGGAAAGGGGCACCTTGTTAGAGAAATTGATGCCCTTGGTGGATTGATGGGCGAAGTCGCCGATTATGGTGGAATACAATTCAGGATGCTGAACAAAAGCAGAGGTGAAGCAGTACAAGGACCAAGGGCACAAATTGATAGAGAGTTGTATAGAGAGTCAATCAGAGATAAGATTCTTAATGAGTCTATAACAATCAAAGAAGATGAGGTAATTGATGTACATGTTGAAAAAAGTGACGCGCGTCGATTCCCTCGAATACGCGCAGTAACACTCAAAGCCTGCGGTAAAATTAAATGCGGTGCTCTAATAGTAACTACGGGAACTTTTTTGGGTGGAAGGATATATTGCGGTAAAGAAAGTTGGCTAGCTGGTAGATTGGGGTGCAGTTCCTCATCAAAATTGCCAGAGTTTTTTAAAAGGAACAATTTTTTGCTTAGAAGATTGAAAACCGGCACACCTGCTAGGATCTTTGCCAAGTCAATTGATTTTAATAAATGCAAGTCTCAACAGGGCGATATTCCCCCAGAGCCATTCTCATTTTTAAATAATAGGCTTGAAATTAAGCAAGTTGAGTGCTTCATAACTCATACAAATGAATCGACCCACAAAATTATAAGAGGAAATATCAAGCGCTCTCCGATGTATAACGGAAAGATTAAAACAAGAGGCCCAAGATACTGTCCGTCTATTGAAGACAAAATCATGAAGTTTTCGGACAGAGATTCTCACCAAATCTTTTTAGAACCTGAAACAAGAGAAAATAAAATTATATATCCGAATGGAGTTTCAACATCTCTTCCAAGGAAAATACAAGAAAAATTTCTAAAATCCATATCCGGTTTAGAAAATGTTAAGATTGCAAAGTATGGTTATGCAATTGAGTATGATTCGATAGATGGAAGTGAAATTAAAAAAAACTATGAAACAAAGAAAATTGAGCAACTTTTTCTTGCCGGACAAATTAATGGTACAACTGGATATGAAGAAGCCGCCGCTCAAGGTATTATGGCCGGAATTAACGCAGTAAGAAAAATTGGAAAACAAGGTGAGGTTATTTTAGGAAGAGAAGAAGCATATTTAGGTGTTTTAACTGATGATATATCCACAGGAGGTTTTATTGAGCCTTACAGGATGTTTACATCAAGAGCCGAGTATCGAATTCAATTAAGGGCTGACAATGCTGATGAAAGGCTTACAGACTTATCGATAAAAATTGGATTATGTGATGCAAAAAGAAAAAGCATGTGGCTAGCGAAAAAAAGGAAACTTTCGCAGATGTCAGAGATTCTGAAAAAAAACCAATCAACACCACAAAAGATTAATAAGTCGGGGCTTAAAATAAATATGGATGGCAAGCGTCGATCAGCATATGACATACTTGGTTATATGGACTCAAGTTGGGAAACAGTATTTAAAATTTGGCCAGAGCTTAAGAAGTATAAAATTGGAGAATCTTTAAAAAAGCAAATTAAAATAAATGCTTTTTATGCAAAGTATGTAAAAAGACAAGATAGAGAAATATCTTCGTTAAATGAAGACAGGCAATTAAAATTAAAAGCCAATATTGATTATGATGATCTGCAGGGAATTTCCAATGAGGCCAGAGAAAACTTAAAATTTTCCAAGCCAAGAGATATAGAAGAAGCATCTAGACTACCTGGAATGACACCTGCAGCAACGGCACTTTTGCTAAGACATCTGAAAAACACAGGCTGAATCATTTAAGAAAAATGAAGGAACAAGAATTTTTCCAAAGACAATTCAATGTTTCATGTGAAACAATGGAAAAATTTAGATTATTTGAAAAAAATCTCATATTTTGGCAAAGGAAAAGGAATTTGATTAGTGTTAACTCTTTAAAAAAAATTTGGATTAGACATTTTTCGGATTGTGCACAAACATTGCCTCTTTTGGACCATGCCTTCTTTCGGCGCGACAAAAAAAAGAAAAAGATTTTGGATGTAGGATCAGGCGCGGGATTGCCGGGAGTAGTCTTGGCTCTTTTATTAAAGGATACAAATTCAGAAGACACTATAAGTCTCTTGGAGGCGAATAAAAAAAAGACAGAATTTTTAAAAGAGATTTGCTTAGATTTAAACTTAAATTCTGAAATTTTACATAACAGGGTAGAAAAGATAAACATTGACGACTATCATGTTATAGTTGCGAGAGCGGTAGCTCCGTTAAATAAATTTTTCGATCTTTTCAAAAGTAAGCCTATTGAAAATATTAGTTTTATCCTGCCGAAAGGAAAATCATGGCGTGAAGAGGTCAGCCAATTTAAAAAAAAGTGGCAATTTAATAAATTAGTTGTTAAAAATATAACCAGTATAGATAAATCTGGAGGAGTTCAACTATTGTTTAAGGATCTGAAAAGAATATGAGAGATGCAAGATGAGAACAGTGTTTTCTATTGTGAACCAAAAAGGAGGAGTTGGAAAAACTACTACAGCTATCAATCTTGCTACTGCTCTTTCCATATCTGGAAAATCCTGTCTAGTAATTGATCTAGATCCTCAAGGAAACGCGAGCACAGGCTTTGCTATTACTTCAGAACAAAGAAAACCAGGAAGTTATGAAGTGTTAACTGAAAAAAACGACATACTGGACACAATAAGACCCACAGAAGTATCAGGGTTAGGAATTATACCTTCACGACTGGCGTTGGCAAATGCAGAACAAGATTTAATTTTAGTAGAAAATAGAGAATTTATGTTAAAAAAAGCCATTGCGAGTCTTCCTCAAAGTTATAATGCAATAATAATTGACTGTCCTCCTGGACTTGGTTTTTTAACGACAAATGCATTAGTAGCTTCAGACAGGGTTCTTATTCCTTTGCAATGCGAATTTTTTGCACTTGAGGGATTGAGTCAAATACTGAGAGTTATAAAAAAGATAAAAGCTGAGCTAAACTCTTCACTAAATTTAGACGGCATTTTACTTACAATGTATGATTCTAGAAATAAATTAAGCTTTCAAGTAGAGGAAGATGTTCGTGAAGTAATGGGATCAGTTGTCTACAAAACGATAATCCCAAGGAACATAAAAATTTCGGAATCACCTTCTCATGGAAAGCCTGTTTTATTGTATGACCATAATTGTATTGGTTCCGAGGCATATGTAAATTTAGCAGCAGAAGTTCTCCAAAAAGGAAATTTTGGAGGTCTTAGAAAAGAAGTTTTTGGATAAAATGAAAATAAAGAAAAAAATTACAAAAAAACTAGGTACTGGTCTTTCACAACTGCTCATCAAGGATGAGGAATTGGCCTCTATTATTAAAAGACCGGGCAGACCAAAGAAAATAAAGGCAGGTCAAATAAAACAAAATCTAAAAAAAATCAAACTTACACCAAATGATACAAATAATCATACAACTTTACCAATTCATCGCATAGTGCCAGGAAAGTTTCAACCAAGGAAAACATTTAATGTTCAAGAAATTGAGGATATGGCTGCTTCGATAAGAGAACATGGCTTGTTAAACCCTATCTTGGTAAGACCCTTAAATAACCAACAAACTTCATTTGAGATTATTGCAGGTGAAAGACGATGGAGAGGAGCCCAAATAGCTAAAATACATGAAGTGCCAGTTACGATAAGAGATTTTGATGATGAAACTGCCTTGGGTGTGGCACTGGTTGAAAACTTACAAAGAACCGATTTAAACTTGCTTGAAGAGGCCGAAGGTTACCAATTGCTCATGAATAAATTTATGTACACTCAAGAAAAGCTCTCATCACACCTCGGGAAAAGTAGAAGCCATATTGCAAATATTTTAAGGTTAATAAATTTGCCAAAACAAATTAAAAACCTCGTGGTTTTAGGTGAGCTTAGTTATGGTCATGCACGTGCTATCGTTACTCTAACTGATTCTGACGCAATCGAGATTGCGAACGAAATTACATCAAAGGGATTGAGTGTTAGATCAACAGAAAGTTTGGTTAAAAAAATTAAAAAAAATGAGCATCTTAATGAAGGAAAAGTTAGGATAGGCGAGAACGAAGAAAAAGATACGAACATTCTTAATTTAGAAAATGAATTGAAAAATGTTCTGGGACTGAAGGTCATAATAAAAAATTCAAAGAAAAATAAAGGACTGCTTGAAATACATTATAACAATCTTGATCAGTTAGAGCCTGTCTTAGATAAATTAAGATGGAAACCTAAATAGTGTACCTTGAATTACTGGTACTTTACCGGCCTAAAGAATATTGATATTGAGTCTTATCTAATATTTTCCCATAAAAATAAATCTTCTAAATTTTAAATTCCCGAATCTCGGGCATATTTGTGAATTTTTATTAGTAGAAATTTAACCTCTGTTTTTATACTAGTACAATCGCCTTTAATAGAGGACTCTAATTTTAAAAGCTCAATAACAATATTTTCTAGTGAACTTAGCGACCATTTTTTTATCTGACATATTATTTGATCTTCTTCTTTGAAGAAAACAGGTGGTTTGAGTTTTTTTATGGCAGCTTTAATATTAAGATCATTATGGGATCTGTGCTTTGTGATTAATAGTCTTTGAACATGATAAGAAATACGATTCAAAATAGTGACTTCGTTGATTCCCTGTTTAAGGATATTTTCGAATTCTATTTCTAAGTTAAAATTTCCTTTTGAAAAAACTTTTAAAACAAATTTGCTTAATTCGTAGAGATTATCTGAATTAATCATGCTATTAAGATCTTCTGTTGTCATCTCTTTTGCATTTTTCTTAAAAAGTAAAGCTTTTTCAATATTTTGTTTGAAAATGTTTCGATCTTTATAACTGGTTTCAGTTAATAAAACTCTTTGTTCCTGTGTAAGCTGAAGCTTTTCTTCATCAAGGACCTTGTCAAGAATGTAAACTTTCTCAAAGATTGTATCTTCATAACAGGGAATAACTATTAACTTTTCTTCTTTTTCAAACAAACTTCTTAGATAGTTTCTTTTATCAAGTTCAAAACATTTTACTATGATTTTAACAGACTCAATTTTTTTAAGAAGCTCATACTTAAAGATTTTCTTAAATGAAGATGTTTCGGCAATATTAAATACAATTATTTTTTTATCACCAAACAAGTCGCCAGATAATATGTTATGATTTAGTAAATCACTATTGGACTCAATATGGTTTTGATCAAAATTTAAGACAGTATTAAATGAACCGTCATTTCTTATTATGTTTTGAATTAATTTTTTTGAAACATCCGATGATTTACCAAAATTTTCCCCATAGAATAAGAAAAAGTGATTTTTACAAAGATAATCAACTTTTCTTTCAAAATCATAAGACTTGACTATCAAGGGTAAATAGCCTTTCTGTCTCTTGGTGCACTGGAGATTATAAGAGAAATTTCATTAGCTATTAATTTAAGAACGTTTCTTGCAGACGACTCTCTTGCACTAATGCTTGCATAAGGACTCTTACCAATATTAAAGCTTGACGATTTACTTATGTCTCCTCTATTAATTTCGCCAAATTTATCATAAAATCGAAATGAGACATTATAATTTATTGCATTTCTTGTGGTGGTTAAGTCTTTTTGGATACCCATTCCATAAATAGATCTGGTTACTTCAAGAGTAAGCTTAAGCGAAGATGGCTTAGCCCCAGGAACATTAAGCTTTGCTTTTAAAAAGCCTTCTAATATCTGTTTATCCCTCTCCAAAGATTCATCGATAGTATTTTGCTGAGTTAGAACTACAATATTAATTCTATGTTCTAAAAGTTTCTTATTTAATTTATAAAGAGGCTTATAACCACAACTCGACAAAATCAAAACTAAAAGTTGTAAAATTATCCAATTTCTCATATAACAAAGTTTATAATTTTATCTTTGACAAAGACAACTTTTTTTTTCTGCTCAATAATTGGCATTATTTTTGGATGATTTATTCTTACGTTGTTGATTACTTCATCTTGACTCGCACTTTTTTTTATTGAGAGTACTAGCTTTTTCTTCCCATTTATTTGTAAAACCAAATTTACATTTTTTTCATGCTTTTTGTCTACAGGCACTTCAACTGGCCATGGCAGCGATGAAATTGAAATATTATAATTAAGAGAAGATTGTGCAATTTCTTCTGAGAAATGTGGTGTAAACGGATATATCAATCTAACAAATATGGACCAACAACCATCAAATATTTGATTATTCTTTTTATCTAATTTTAACAATATATTTGAAAGCTCTCTTAATTTTGCAACTGCTGTGTTAAATCTTTGGCTTCTCAAATCTTGTGTTATCTTTCTCACATATTCATTGGTTAATTTGACCATTTTTATATTACTAGATTTTTCTAGGTTCGAATTAGTTACAAACATAAAATTGGATGTTTTGAGAAATGTAAATATCTTTTTTAGATATTTGTATGTAGCTTGAATACCACTATCTGACCACTCTAAATCTCTTTCAGGGGGAGAGTCAGCCATCATAAATAATCTTGCAGTATCTGCACCATATCTTTTAATTATTTGCTCCGGGCTTACAGTATTCTTTTTTGATTTAGACATTTTTTCCGATCTACCTTTTAAAACCCTGCGACCGTCTTTTGTAAAATATACTCCTCTATTTGAGTTAACATTTACCGGCTCAATCCATTCACCATCAATGGTTTTGAATGTTTCATGGTTTACCATTCCTTGGGTGAGTAAATTTTTAAAAGGTTCCAACGGAACATCGTAGCCACACAGCTTTAACGCTCTCATAAAGAAGCGTGAATATAACAAATGTAAAATAGCATGTTCAATTCCTCCTATATATTGGTCAACAGGCATCCATTTATTAACTTTGTGTGTATCAAAAATTTGATCTTTATTGCTTGGGTCACAGAATCTTAAAAAGTACCAGGATGAATCAACAAATGTATCAAGTGTATCAGTTTCTCGAGTTGCATTTTGCCCGGTGGTAGTACATTTAACATTTTTCCATTTTTCATTTTCACTTAGGGGATTTCCATGGCAGATTTTCTTAGGATATTTAGGTAACAAAACTGGAAGATCCTTCTCAGAAACTGTTTGAACTGTCCCATCTTCTAAATAAAGAATAGGAATAGGACATCCCCAATAGCGTTGTCTAGAAATGCCCCAGTCTCTCAATTTAAAAGTCACTTTTTTAATTCCGAACTTTAACTTTACTATATTACTGGTAATTTTCTTCCTAGCCTCCGTTACAGATAAATCATTTAGATCAAAGGAATTTATCATTTTACCCTTATCAACTTCTAATAAAGGGTCTTTCTTATCCGCAGAGGTTTTTTCGTTACTCGTATCAGCTATTACAAATTTTATTGGGAGATTATATTTTTTAGCAAATGAGTTATCTCTTGTATCGTGTCCTGGACAACCAAATATTGCTCCTGTGCCATATTCCGATAAAACATAGTTAACAAAGTAAACTGGAATCTTAGTAGATTTTTTTAGCGGATGATTAACATACATAGATGTAAAAAAACCTTCCTTTTCGGTTTTATCAAACAACTGTTTTTTTGATGCGACTTTTTTTACCTTTTCGAAGAAACGTAAAAATCTGGCATTCTTTTTAAATCTTTCAGATAACGGATGTTTGTGTGATAGACCTATGAAAGTCGCGCCATACAATGTTTCAGGCCTAGAGGTATAAACTTTAATTTTATACTCTGGTTCACTAACTAATTGAAAATCAATTTCACAACCCTCAGATCTTCCTATCCAATTACTCTGCATGACCTTTACTTTGTTGGGCCAATTACCCAAGATTTTGAGATCTTTATGCAATTCTTCAGAAAATTTTGAGATCTTAAAAAACCACTGAGACAAGATCTTCTTTTCGATCGTAGCCCCAGATCTCCAACCTTTTCCATCAATTACCTGTTCGTTAGCCAATACAGTCTGATCCACAGGATCCCAATTAACTTCACTGTCTTTTTTATAAACAAGGCCATTATTATAAAAATCTATAAAGATCTTTTGTTGATGTTTATAATAATGCCGTGAACATGTTGAGATTTCTCTGTCCCAATCAATATCAAGACCCATTTTTTTAAGTTGTATTTTCATATTCTTGATATTTTTTTCAGTCCATGATTTTGGGTCGATATTATTTGTAATGGCAGCATTTTCAGCAGGCATTCCAAAACTGTCCCAACCCATGGGGTGTAAAACATCATAATTATTTGACTTGTAAAATCTAGCTATCACGTCGCCTATGGTATAATTTCGTACATGCCCCATATGAATATTGCCTGAAGGATAGGGAAACATTTCAAGTACATAAAACTTCTTTTTATTTTTACTGACAGATTTTTGCTTAGATTTTTGCCAAAATTTCTGGCAATTTGACTCTATTTTTTTAGGATCATACATATCGTTAATGTTCATTGTTTATAAAAAAGTTTATGGCACCAAAACCAGCTAAATATTTATTTTTAAGTCTTTTAAAATTTATATTTGTAACACCTCCTAAGGCAAAGACAATCCTTTTTTCTTTAAAGCAAAGCTTTAAGAAACCTACTGTCGAATGAGGTTTTAGATTAGGATGGGTATTTGTTAATGACAGAGGGGAAATAAAAATAAGATCAAAATTATATTTACATGCTTTTTTCAACTCAATCTCATTGTGGATCGAGGTAGAAAACAAAACCTTTTTTCTTAGCTGATGATTATTTGTAATGCATAAGCGATTTTTTTTTAAATCATCAAGATAAATAAATGCCCCTTGCGATCCTAAAATATGTTTAAAATTTGTTTTAAATTGAATCAGAAATTTTTGGTTCCTACTTTTGCATATACTCTGTAAACGCAAAGTTGCGTTTAAAAAGGTTTGTTGATTTAGTTTTTTTTTATTAAAAAAAATCACTCCAATCTTGCAAGACAAATTTTTGAATGCTAATACTGAATCATTGTCAAAAATGTCAAAAAAAAACCACATTTGTGGTAAATGTTTTTTATTAATTTTCATATGAGTGAATATTTAAACAATTATAAGCTAGTTTTGAAAAAAATGGATGGTGCAACAAAATTTTTTTTGCCTAAGGACCATAAAGCAAAGTTAATAGTAGTTACAAAAACATTTGGAGAAAGTGAGATTTTACCTATTCTCAAAACTGGGCATAAAATATATGGAGAAAACAAGGTTCAAGAAGCTCAAAAAAAATGGGAAAGCCTTAGAAAGAAATTTAGCATTGAACTTCATCTAATTGGGCCACTACAATCCAACAAAGTTAGGGTAGCACTCGAAACATTTGATGCAATACAAACTATTGATAGAGAAAAGATAGCAAAAAAAATTTCTTATCATTTAAATAAT
>MDTB01068240.1_pt1 | contig 42161 bp, 39 predicted proteins | sample 811161 | NCBI WGS metagenome assembly MDTB01 (sample SAMN05326650, study PRJNA326480) | marine metagenome | isolation source: seawater | place: Mediterranean Sea | collected 2009 | reverse complement strand
TGCCCCGCATTGGCAATTACAATTGAAGCGGAGCCACGCGAAGATGGTTCGCGCCGCACCACGCGTTATGACATCGATATGACGAAGTGCATTTATTGCGGGTTATGCGCCGAAGCATGCCCTGTTGACGCAATTGTCGAAGGGCCAAATTTTGAATTTTCCACGGAAACGCGTGAAGAATTATATTATAATAAGGATAAACTCCTTGAAAATGGTGATAAATGGGAAGCGCAGATCGCAGCAAATTTAGTTGCTGATGCGCCTTATCGTTAATTTGCTTGGTGTTTATGGGTTTAAGACTGGTCTGGATTAATAATGGATAAAACTAAATTTTGTGAAGGCATTTCAGATATATCTGACAGCTATATGGGCTTTATATTAGACCTGTGGGGTGTGCTTCATAATGGCAAAAAGGCCTTCGATGATGTGCCTTATGCATTAAAAGAGCTCGCAAGCCGTGGTAAGAAAGTTATTCTGCTTTCTAATGCAACCCTTGATGCAAAAGACATGAAGGCGCATTTGAAAAAGATGGGCATTACGCCGACCATGTATACAAAAATAGTCACATCAGGCCAATATGTTCGTGATTATCTTTCCGATGAAAAAACAGCGCTTGGTAAGAAATATTACCTGATTGGTAATACAGAATCTTATCCAGCCTTTTCAGGGATGGATCTTGAGCGCGTTGAAGATATTAAGGACGCCGAATTTCTTGTTATCGGCGGTCTTCCACAAGGCCAGTATTTAGATGATGTAGCGCCTATTTTGCGTAAAGGCGTGCAGCGTCACTTAAAAGCTGTTTGTTTGAACCCTGACAGCCTATCACTTTTGGGTGCAGCTTACCTCAGTGGCCCAACGGTTATTGCGTCTAAATATCAGGACTTTGGTGGTATTGTTGAATATATAGGCAAGCCTTATAAGGCTATTTACAAGCACTGCATTGATATTTTGCAAAAAGATGATATTTTCCCAGGCGACACTGTGATGGTCGGCGACACAATGGCGCATGACATTCTTGGTGCATCTTTGGCTGGTATGGATACATGTTTAGTGCGCACGGGCATACATGCTGGCGTGTTTAAACGCTGTCAAAACCCTGCTGATGTTGATAGAGCCTTGAATATTCTTTCTGTTCAGTATAATAATCTGCGTCCGACCTATCTGTTAGAGAATTTTTCTTGGGGGCGCGCTTTGCCAGATCGTAAACATAAAAAGCGCCGCAAATTATTGTGAGCTTAATAGCCAATGGCTGAAAACATACATAACATCCACACACAGGCCAGCACCTCAAGCGCGGTGCTTATTCGTCGTATTTGGCGTGAATTTATGTCTCCTTACAAGGGGACAATCCTTATTGCACTGTTTTTCATGTTTATTGACGCTGCCATGACGGTGACTTTCGCGAAGCTTTTGCAGCCTGCAATGGATGAAGTTTTGATCGCGGTGCAAGATGACCCTGCTAAGGTAAACAGCATATGGGGCTATGTCGCGGCGATACTCGTCACCTTTGTCGTTCGTGGCTGCGTAAGTTATATACATAGCGTTTTGATGAGCAAGATGAGCCAATCTGTTATTGCGGATATTCAGGCCTCTTTATTTGGTCATTTTATGCTGCTTGACCTTGGCTTTTTCAAAAATCAATCCAGTGGCGGCCTTGTTTCAGGTGTGGTCAATGATGTTGCGGTTATGCGAGCCACGGTGACGGATTCTATTGTTGGTTTGGGTAAAAATGTACTGACTTTGGTTGGTTTGCTAGGTTTGATGATTTATCAAGACTGGAAATTATCATTAATTGTTTTTGCGACATTCCCTTTGGCAATGTTCTTAGTTGTCCGCTTGGGGCAGCGCATTCGTAAAGTATCCAAAAAACTGCAAAATGAAATCGCGGATCTTTCCTCACTGCTTGTTGGTTTGTTTCAAGGTATCCGCCAGATTCAGGCTTATGGCGCAGAAAAAGTTGAAATCAAACGTACACAGGCGGTGATTCATAATGTACGTGACTTGAATATTAAATCAGCCCAAATAAGCCATTTGAACACACCGATAAACGAGATTCTTGTTGGTTTTGTTATTGCGGGGATCATGGTCTATGGCGCATTTCAAATTGCGGCAGGAGTCTTAACCCCCGGCACGCTGATTTCTTTTATTGGCGCATTTTCACTGGCCTATGAGCCGATGAAAAAACTTGCGCGGCTTAACAATAGCATTCAGCAAGGGCTAGGCGCGGCGGAGCGCGTGTTTAGGTATAAGGATTTAACGCCTGCTATTCGTAATAATGAAGGCGCAAAAACAATTGATTTTGAACAGGCTGAGATTGCATATAAAAATGTGTCTTTCGCCTATGACGATGCTGATGGCGCATTAATTGATGATTTTACCCTAACGTTAAAGCCACAAACAGTGACTGCTTTCGTTGGCCCGTCGGGTAGCGGCAAGACAACCTTGATGAATATGTTGCCGCGTTTCTTTGATGTTGGCGCGGGGAGTATTGAAATTAACGGCGAAAATATTCAAGGCTTAACCACGGAATGTTTAAGAGGGCATATCGCACTCGTATCACAGGATGTGTTTATCTTTGATGATACTGTTACCCGTAACATTGCTTACGGGCCGGATGAAATTGACCAAGACAAAGTTATCGCCGCGGCAAAAGAAGCGGCAATCCATGACTTTATTTTATCGCTACCTGATGGATACAATACAAGGCTAGGGGAGCAGGGCACGCGCCTATCGGGAGGTCAGAAGCAGCGCATATCTATAGCACGTGCGCTGCTAAAAGAAGCGCCGATATTGTTATTGGATGAAGCGACATCTGCACTTGATAACGAATCTGAAAAATTGATTCAGCAGACGTTAAACAAGTTGCAAAAAGGGCGCACGACATTAATCATTGCGCATAGGCTTTCAAGTATTCAGGGCGCTGATAATATTGTGTACATTGATAAAGGGCGGATTGTGCAGCAAGGACAGCATGATACGCTTATAAAAAGCAATGGGCCGTATAAGAAGCTATACCAAGGCAACATAGATATTTAATCAGGGGCGGTTATTATGGCGAAAAAGAAAAACTGGAAGAAAAACGGCGTGACGTACCTATTTTACTTTATTTGCGCTTATTCAGGGCTTCTCACTTATCTTTATTCTGGGCAGAGAGATATGCTTTACCATCCTTATGGTGCAAGCCCAGCCCCCGCAGCGGTAAGTGAGGTTTACGCTTTAGACGTCACGAAACGCGGTTTTTCGCCAAAGGGTTGGTATATAGAAGCCGCGGACCCAGATAAGCCGACAATTTTACATTTCCATGGTAATGGCGGCAATGTCGCCCCGCGTTATGATGCTCTGCAAGATTTCATCAAGGATGGATACGGGCTTTTACTCGCGGAATATTCTGGTTACGGCGGCAATACGGGCGCGCCATCTGAAAAAAGTATATATCAAGACGCTGAGGCTTATTATGCTTATTTAAAATATATTGGTTTAGAGGAAAGCCAAATCGTCCTTTATGGTGAGTCGTTAGGCAGCGGCCCAGCAACCTATTTGGCGCAGAAATATGATGCAAAGGCTCTGGTACTTGAAGTGCCATATGATTCTATTTTGAATGTCGCGAAGGGGAAATATTGGTTTGTTCTTGGTTTGAAATATTTATTGAAGGATCATTTCGACAATATAGGCCGTATTGCGGATATTGATATGCCGGTGCTGATGATGTTGGCTGAACAAGATGAGGTCATTCCGGCGGCGCATGGCAAGGCGCTGTTTAATGCTGCTCGTGAACCTAAGGAATTATCCATTCATTCTGGCGCTGGTCATAATGCGTTAAAGCGTGATGCGGTGTTTGAAGAAGTGCAGGCCTTCTTAAATCGATAGTTTTTTTCATAATTATTTTTATTGTATTTCAAACAATTAATTAACATATTATGCGGCAGTGCAAAAAAAACGTTGAAATATGTTTTTTAGGGGAGCATAGTGCCGCAATCTCGTTATGAATATCTTCATGATAGAGGTGTGTAAATTATAAAAACAATAAGAAAGAAGATATAATGCCTTGTAGAAATGCAATGATTACTGATGTTATTTCTTGTAAACCTGATGACACCGTTGAACATGTGATGTCCATCATGGAAGAAAATAGAATACGTCACGTTCCCGTCATTGATGAAAATAATGTATTGCTTGGTATGTTTGGATACAGCCACTTACTTAATGAACTCCTGCCAGTTTCCGTGAAGATGGAAGACGGCCTTCAGCGCCTAAACTTTGTTATTGGTGCGTCCCCAGGCGTTGCAAAGCGTTTGCGCAAAGTTTACAAAAACCCCGTTAAAAATCATCTGTTTAAAGATGTATGTGTTGTGTCGCCTGACACGCCAACATGGGAAGCAACGCGCTTAATTGTTAAATATGGTAGCCCATTGCCGGTATTGGAAGAAAATACAGGTAAGTTTGTCGGCTTAATTTCTGAACAATCTTTATTTAGTGAGCTTTTAGAAGTTCTTGACGAAGTAGAGAAGGAAGAAGCATCAGAACAATCTGGCGCAGAATAACCATAGAAAAAACTTCATAAAAATTACAAAAAACCTATCGAGGGTAAAATGTCTATCGAACAAACTCATATAGTGCCAGAGGCAATATTGGGCGTAAGCCCCATGATTGCCGCATGTGCGGTACTTTTCATTGTCTACTTTTTTATTATAACTGAAAAAATCCATCAAACTGTTATCGCCTTGCTTGGCGCGGTAGCGATGATTTATCTTGGTATTGTTAACCAGCATTTGGCTATTCAAGGGATTGATTTTAATACGGTCTTTCTCTTGATTGGTATGATGGTTCTTGTTGGTATTATGCAGCGCTCTGGCTTTTTCCAGTATGTCGCGATTATATCGGCAAAAACGGTGCGGGCTAATCCGCGGGCTTTACTTGTCGTCCTATCGTTAATCACGGCTGTATTCTCTGCCTTGCTTGATAATGTGACGACAGTCATGCTGATTGTTCCGATAACCTTACTGTTAACAGAACAGTTGAAGTTAAATCCGTATCCATTTCTTTTTTCACAGATTTTCTTTTCTAACGTTGGTGGTATGGCGACCCTTATTGGTGATCCGCCGAATATTTTGATTGGCTCTGCGGTTGGTTTTGGCTTTATGGACTTTGTTTATAATGTTGGGCCGCCAGCTGTATTTGTTGGTATATTCCTATTCCTATTTTTTGATATTGTTTGGGGGCGTAAAATGCAAACGTCGATGCGTGCGCGTGCGCACTTGCTTCGTTACGATGCGGCCTCAGCCTTGACTGACAAGCCTTTGCTTTACAAGTCATTATTCGTGCTCGCTTTGGTTCTTGCTGGATTTACAATTGGTCACGCACATGGTTTTGAGCCTGGTACAGTTGCGCTATCTGGCGGCGCGTTATTGATGTTGCTTGATACGTTTTCTGTCAGCAAAGAAGAGCAGGGTAAACGTATTCACAAAGCCTTTGGCGAAGTGGAGTGGGATACAATCTTCTTCTTTATTGGTCTGTTTATCATCGTCACAGGCGTTGAGCATAGCGGTTTGCTGGCCATTGTCGCGCATTGGATTGTTGACGTCACGCAAGGCGACCTTGTGATGACTGGTATGACCATTATGTGGGTTTCGACCATTGCTTCGGCCTTTATTAATAACATTCCGTTTGTTGCAACGCTGATCCCTGTAATCAATTCAATGGCAACGGACTTTGGCGGCAAAGAAATGCTTGAACCATTATGGTGGTCATTGTCGATTGGTGCATGCCTTGGCGGTAACGGCTCTATTGTTGGTGCAAGTGCGAACGTGATGGTCGCAAGTTACGCGGCGAGAGCAGGGCAGAGCATATCTTTCCTTAAGTTTATGGCTCTTGCATTTCCGCTGATGATTGTTACAGTATTAATTGCAACGATATATGCATATTTCTTCTATTTTTAGATAGGTTTATAAAATGATTAAAACGGCTCAGAAAACTTTCACTAAGAACTTATTTTTCTGGGCCGTTTTTTTATGCCTAGGCTTTTGTTTGTCTGGCTGTAAGAACGATGCAACAACGAATCAAGGGATGTTATACCCCTTATCAATAGTTTCGCAATCATCAGGCCAAAGCATCGCGTTTAAGGTGGAGCTTGCTGCGAGCCATAAAGAGCAAGAAAAGGGCTTGATGCACAGAGAATCTATGCCGGACGATCACGGTATGATTTTTACCTATCCATCGCCGCAGCACAGCTATTTTTGGATGAAGAACACGCTTATTCCGCTTGATATGATTTTTGTCGGTTCTGACAACACGGTTATTCACATTCACAAAGGCGCTAAACCGCACGATTTAACACCTATACCATCAGGCGGGCTATCGCACGCGGCTATTGAAGTCAATGCAGGCATTGTTGACAAATATGGCATCTCTATTGGTGATAAAGTCGTTTTTGATCATTTTTAATGATAATTCTTAAAAAAAGGCTTGCACATAGAGTGCGAGTTTGATATTTAATCACTCCATGTTCGGAGCGTAGCGCAGCCTGGTAGCGCATCTGTTTTGGGTACAGAGGGTCGGGAGTTCAAATCTCTCCGCTCCGACCATTTTAAAAACCCACAAGACTATTACCAGATACTACTTACCTTCTACAAATCAATGTCCCATAATTAGTTCGCGTTATAACTTTTCGCTGTACAGTTTTGCGTTTAAAATTTATTCTATCCGCCATGGTTATTGATAAATCAGCATTTTATCAGAATTGGAACGTTTTGGCTGCGCAGGCGCAGTCTGGCGATAAGCGCGCATACCAGCAATTAATCAAAGAACTTATCCCTTATGCACGTGCTGTGCTTTCCGGCGCATTGGCGCACCCAGAATGGGCGGATGATATTGTGCAGGATATGCTGATATCTATGCATAAGGCGCTGCCAACATATGACTCTGCGCGCAGTTTTAAAGCGTGGGTCACAACGATCCTTCATTACCGTAAAGCAGACTTCTTGCGCAAGGTTTACGCCAGTAAGAGCCAAGATAACCAATCCTTTGAGGATATGGTGGAAAAGAATGCGGCCCCCCATGTAACTATTGGTGACCATCACGCCGAATATACAGATATAGAAAAGGCATTGCTGAGTATCCCCGATAAGCCGCGGGCGATTTTCGTTTTAAGCCGTTTGGAGGGGTATAGCGCGAAAGAAGTCGCAAAAATAAAGAATATGAGCGTATCGGCGGTGAAGGTTTCTGTGCACCGTACAGCCAAGCGTTTAAAGGAAATTTTGAAATGACTGAAAATGATATGCCGCAAGACGATATCGACATCAATAAGCGCAGCGCAAGGCTGGACGCGTTAAGCGAGCATTTAACGCAGTCGCTAGAGCCGCAAAAGCGTATCTTTAGCGTGCCTAAACGTATGGCGCTTTGGCTTGCCGTGTCATTTGTCTACATTGCGGCCATTGTGCTTGTTGGTATACCACTGCGCAATAATGTTTTTCATTACCTTCTTAACACAAGCCTGTCTTTTGATGTTTTGATTTCGTTTATTATGGGCTGCGGTTCGGCCTATGCGGCGCTGCGTTTGATGGTGCCTGTATCAGGCCCAGAGTTAAAGCGCGTTGTGGCGCTGCCTCTTGTCATGGTAGCTATGTTTTTAATGTGGACGATATATCGTACAGTGATAGATACGCTAGAAAGTGGGTTCTTAGAAATCCTCAATCATTATCCTTGTTTTGATTGGGGGATTATATTTGTGGTTATCCCACTCGCCGCGCTAGCCTATTTAGCCAAGCGCGGCGCATCAACGCATCCTTATTGGCTGCATTTTATGGCGCTAATTTCGATGTTTTCATTTGGCTGGATATGCCTGCGCCTTACCTGTCAGCAAGACCATGCGTCACATGCCTTTATCTATCACTTCTTACCTTTCTTATTGATTGGCGTGGTTAGCGCTTTGTTCACACGCCAGTTATTCAAATCTATTTAGCGACGACTATAAACAGCATTGTTTTTTTAGGTATAGTTAACTAAGATAGTTGTAGAATCTTACGATGCTTTTAATAAAGCCCTTATGAAGCAAGGTGAACCATGCAAGTCAAAATTTTTAAACCTAGCAAAAACACAATGCAATCAGGCCTAGCCAAAACAAAACAATGGCAGCTTGAATTTGTGCAATATACAGCGCGCTCACCTGAGCCGCTTATGGGCTGGACGCAATCTGGTGACACAACCAACCAAGTGAAACTGAAATTTACATCTTGTGATGAGGCGATTTCCTATGCGCAGAAAATGGGCTGGGAATGGAGCATTGAGAAAGAACGCAAGCGTAAAATATTGCCGCGTAACTATGGTGATAACTTCAAATATGTACCTTTTGACGAATAAAAGCTTGTTTGCTTATATGTTTTAGTGATAATAAACATGCAGATTAAGTCATATCTTATGCGCCCTTAGCTCAACCGGATAGAGCACTCGCCTTCTAAGCGAACGGTTGCAGGTTCGAGTCCTGCAGGGCGCGCCATTTTTCCCTTAATATAATCGTAATTTTTATTTTAGGTGTCTGTATTCATGAAAATTGTATCTGCCGATAATTTATCATGTCCCTTAGACGCAATGGCGCTAGTTAAAACTGTTGATGGAAAGCAATTTAATTGCGCCGCAGGCCATAGCTTTGATATCGCAAAGCAAGGACATGTGAATTTATTATCCGTACAAGATAAGCGTTCCAAAGCCCCTGGCGATAGCAAAGATATGGTGCTAGCGCGGCAGCGTTTCTTAAATGGCGGTATATATAACGCAGTATCAGATAAGCTTAATACAATAATACATGAAGATATTATCGCGCGACACAGTAATGCCCAATATAACGTCTTAGATGCAGGTTGCGGTGAAGGATATTACCTTGACCGTTTCGTGCGCAGTTTAGGGGCTGAGGATGGCCTGAGAGGGCAGGATGGCACATGCGCCGCCATTGGTATGGATATATCCAAACATGCAGTCTTGAGCGCCGCTAAACGCAACAGGCAAAATATAACATGGGTTGTTGGCACAAACAGAAAGCCGCCTGTTATGCAGGGCAGCTTAGATTGTATAATTTGTATGTTCGGTTACCCCATTTATGAAGCTTTTGCTGCGGCGCTTAAGCCTGACGGTATCATCATATTGGTTGAATCTGGAATGGGTCATCTAATGGAATTGCGGGAAATTGTTTACGACGATGTACGCAAGCAGCCACCGCCAGACATAACCACCGCAGAAATACTTGGCTTTACCTTGCAAGAATCCTATATCTATTGCGGTAAGTCAGGGGCGTTAAATAAGAAGCAAATCAATGATTTGCTTCTCATGACCCCACATTTCTTTAAAGCCAAGCCAGAGAAAAGGGCGCACGCAGCGCGGCTTGAAACGCTCAATGTAACAATAGATGTAAGCTTTCGTGTGCTTCGCCGCAGTTAATGGCGGATGGCCTAATTGTGGAAAATGGAAAGTTTGATAAAAAAAGTCCGGAGAAAATAAATTCTCCGGACAAACGGCGGTAATAGAGGGTGTGTAAGATCTTTATAGTAAATATAATCCGTTTATGCAAGCTTTTTTTTTGCATGTCATGTATAAAAGTTTCATTTTCATACCAATAATAGTAATAATATTTTATTTACTTTGAGCGACCTCAAAAGTGAAACTTTATACTTGTAATTACTTACAATTACATTGCGTTTATTTATATTTATCAAAAAGCAGTATTGGGTGAGGTTGCAACTATGGAAACAATCTTCAATTTTTAATAAATAAAACTTTGCATATACATAAGTTAAAGCCCATGAATGCGGGTGCATTATAGAAAATGATTTATTTTCTATAATGCAACTTGCGAAGCGCGTTTATTTACTTCAAAAACACAGTAAAGTTATGGTTAGCCGAGTTTGCGGGTAGGGGATTCGGGATTCGCATTGTCATTGCGCGCCAAAGGTGTTCTGTACTTGCGCTGTTTACGCGGGCTATACAGGCGAAGAATCTCTCTATCTTCTGGCGTGATCATCAAATCAGGGTCTTCTATGCGCTCACTGACGATGTTCTCTGCTTGGGCAATGATTTTTCCGATTTTTGAACCGTTTTTAATATCATCGGCGTAAGTAATTTTCGCTTTTTCGACCTGCTTTTTAAGCTGGTAGATTGAAACCGGTGATTGGAATGGATTGCTGACCTCAAGCTCACCGCAGAAATAAGCGCGGGTAAGGGCACGGGCGTAAAGCTGATCGTCCTTATGCAGGAATTCACGGCCATTTGGGTCGTTATAAAGCTGCAACACATAACGTTCACGCAATTCATCCATTTCAACGCTGTCTAAAGCGCGTGCGCGTTGCTTGTTTAGTGTTTTTGCGTATTTTTCATTCGTGAACTCTTCTGCGACTGGCTCATAAAGGGCTGAAAGCTCTTTATCATTAGGCGAAAGCCTAAAGCTCGCCATGCCAATGAAGCGTTTCTCAATACTGTGATGCGGCTGACCATCAGGGATAAGGCGCGCTGTTTCTAAAGCTTTAATGACTTTTTCCGCTAAAATTGGGTTGCGTTCCATATAACGCTTACGTTCTTTGATCTGTTCTTGTGGAATACGCGTACCAAGGCGGAACGCGCGATCAGATTCAAGAACAATCGGGTTCTTGGAAATATCAATGATATTAAACGCTTTATGTAAGTGATGATCAGGATTAGACATGATCTCCGCTATATCGCTTGCGCTGATATCATCAAAATCTTTTGGGTCGAAATCTTCGGCATTAAACAATACAGCTTTGTTACAAAGCGATGGAATGTTTGATGTACCAACCATAAAGCCAACGTGACGCTGTGCATTTAGGGCGCGATTGTCAACATAGCTGACCAATGGGCGTTGATAAACATGACCATTTTTCGCGCCACGTAAGAAGCCTTTAATCTGCGCTTTATCGGTGTTCATAATCATCTGCGTGTAAAGCTCTGGGTCGATGTTACGCATGTGGTCGAGCAGTTTAAACTGTAGTTTCACATCATAATCAGCGTCATGGGCTGCGTCTTCACTATATTTAAGGCCGTTAGCAAGCGCTAAGCCCTTCACCGTGAAATCAAGGAAATCTTTGACCTTTTCATCACATTCAGGGTTATTTTCGCCTTTAGTCTTCACGTTGAAGCGGTCAGGACGGAAGTAGTAAAATGCACGGGCGATATTACGCGTGTCAAAACGGCGCATACTACGGTTCGTAGGGAAAAAGCTTGCATAACCTGCTGCAAAACATTCCATACGAATACGTGGGTCATCAAAACCTGTATTGTTGTAGCCGCCAACAAGGCCTTTAACAAATGTGCCTTTAAGAACAGCTTCTGGTGGCGCTGCCTTTTTATTAAATATAGGCTTAATAGATTTGCGCATATATGGGTGAATGCGGCGGTCTCTTTTTCTCAGTTCGTCATCACTTGGCGGTGTTGCCGCATCTTGTTTCTTTTGTGCGTTGACGCGCTGGCGTGGGTCAACAGCAGGTTTTGATTGGTCAATATAAAGCTTTTTGCCATCGCGTGTTTGTTCATCAATGAATTGCATTTTTTCAAATGCATCATACATTTGCAGTGAAAACTCACGTTGGCCAACGCCTTGGGTATAAAGGTCTTTTGGCATTGTGCCTGTTGCAATCATGCCTTCCAAGTCAAACAATATGTGCTTGTCGAGTTTGCTGCGAATATTGATGTTTTCAAGTAATTTACCGTTGGTATCACGGCGGATAGCGGCAAATTGGTGTACGCGCGCATAAGGGCCAAGGCCAGTGGTTTCAACGTCATACATAAATTCGTTGAGGATACCATTGCTGACTTTCCAATCAGGCAGTGACATTTTAACGCGGTGCTCTTTTGGGATAAGATTAGCTTCGCTGATGTTCAGCATAATGTCTTCAACATCACCAGAACTTGCAACCAACATTGATGCGCTTTTGCGCTTGGCGTTAAACTGGTTTGTCGGATGCGCCATTAAATCATGCGCCTGACGGATAAGCTGACCCGCTTCATTGCGTAATGCAGGCTGAGATTTGGATGCGAAGAAGTCGATATCTTCAACCGAGCCCCAATATTGGTCTTTCGGGCGCTGGTAACGGTAATAAATACGTATAGAAGGGTGCTGCGCAGTGATGTCAAGTTTACCAGGCGTTACTTGCATGAAATCTTGTTCGGTTGGGTTCATCGGAATAACGCCAACTTTTTCAAGGAAGTCTGTACCTGCTTTACGCTGTTCTTGGTCGCCATGTCCTGTAATGCCGTATTTCGCATCAATGCTGCTTAGGATTTTCTCCCAAGCTTTCTGGCCATCATGACCAGATGTATGGCGATGAATAACATTAAAGCCGCGGCGTTCTAAATCTGCATAGCCGTAATTATAGCTTTTTTCATTACCAGGGATGGCATATTGAGAGCCTAGCACCCAATAATCTTCGTGCTGGATGTTCTTCAGGGCTGGTTCTGTACGGTAAACAAAACGGTGCATCCATGATTTCGGTTCAAAATGTGAACCCGTGAAGACAAGCCAGTTTGGCTTCGTTGTTTCGTTGTTCAGTACAGCCTGCGCCTTTTTACCGTTCGCTGAATAGTTTATAACGTCAACGCCCAAGGCTTTGGCAATTTCATTAAATGTATTTTCGGCAACCATAACGCGGTCAATAACGTCTTTGGGGTATTCAAGTTTATTGAGGAGCTCAACAAACTTTGTGCGCTCATCATCTTCAAGGCATTTCAGGTTTAACTGCTTGCGTGCACGGTGAATAGCCTGACCAAACAGCACCATATCATGGCCTGTTTTACCCGCAACGGCGAGTTTAGAGAGCAAGCGTGGAAAGTTCGAACCAATTTGCGTTGATACGATGTTCTTGCCTTCTTGCGACATTGTATCTTCATACATTTCTAACGCAACGTCATCTTCAGGCTTGGCTTCGTCTTCTTGCATAATGCGCGTACAGTCAATAAGCGCGCTTTCAACAGGGCCGTGTTCTTTTAATTGAGCAAGGAATTCTGCTTCGGTGGCTTTACCATGTGTAACAACAGATGAAAGCTTGGTGTCGCCGAAATGCATATGGCTCGTACCATTGGGGAAGTTCAGTAAATAAGCAAATGATTTTGTGGAGTGCGGCGTTTCAATAGCTTTGATTTTCACGTTGCCGATTTTGAACTCTTCATTTGGTTCAATAACATGAAACTTAGGATACCATTCAGGGTTCACACCGTTTGATTTCAATAACGAAACAAGTTCATCACGCGAAGTATCTGACATGTGAACGTTTTCAATTTTATACCCAGACATAATCGCAAAAGCGAGGCCGTTAATGTGGTCAATATGGCGTTCTGTGATCAGCCAGTCTTTGGTTGGGAATTTTGGAGTGTGTTTATCATTCGTACGGTGCGGGAAGAAATCACCAAGGTAAGAGAAAAATCCATCATAGCCTGTTTTATCAGTATTAAGCGGCTTAATACCAGCATCAATACCGAAGTTAATTGCATCTATGCCGCCTTTATCGTTCTTTTCACGCACATGATAATGCCATGCGTTTGCGCCAATGCCTTCTTCTTCATTCTTGATATGAATATCTGTCGGGTTACCACCAATGGCGCGGATAAAGACCTGAGATTCTTCATTTTTAGCCATATCTGGCAGCGGTGATAGCTCTTCTTGCAAATGCGTGTAACGGATAATTTCTTGCGGGTCAGTTGGTACGCCAGCCAAAGTAGGGACGGTAAAATCACGCACAAAGTTTAGGCCGCGCACTAAATCTTTGTGGTCTTTTTTATCAAGGTCAGCGCCGCATATATTTAATGATTTGATCGATGTTACAGCGTCAGCATCTTTAACCTTAACGTTGTTTTTTGGGCGTAAAACAAGGTTAAATAAATCCGCTGTTTTGCTTTCATCAGGCTTATCATGCCCTTCAGTCGCTTTCATGGTAGCGGAGAGATAAATTTTACGGTCGCGCTTCGTACAGCCGCGCTTTAAAGTTAGTTCCTGCACAAGCTGAGAGCTTTTTGTATCTGGGTCGCGTAATACTGAGCGTCGCTTTAAATCTTTACAGTTCACTGTTGATTCGTCTTGGTCGAGCCCCAAAAGACTATCAAGATAGTCTGTGGGGATGTCTAATGTACGCTGCGGACGGCCACCGGCGCGGGTATAAGCATTGCGCGCTGCGCCTGTTTTGAAAATGCCCGGCATTGCGGATGTTTTGAATTTATATTCCGCTGCAGCTTCCATCAAATTTGGCGGCGTGCGTTCATTTCTTAAATCTTGCGTAAGTTCGGTAAACATCGCCTCGATATTTGAAACTACCCCCGCATTATGCACATCTAAGCTTTTGTTCTGTAGCTTCGCTTCGTTCAAAACAAATGCCGCTTTGTTTTTTGGGTTTGGCGAGAATTTTAATGTCAGAAATGGTGTGCGTGTATTTTTGTTATTTGGTTCATGTAGCCAGTGTTCAATACGCAGCGCAATACTGCCATCATCGTTATGTTCAACAAATGAACCGGCGCCCTGTATTGACCCTGTGCTAGGGAAATAGGCGACGCTTGTACGTTTTTCGCGCTGCTTTGAGAAGTAAAGGTCATGGTTAAGACCGAAGAATGAGGGTAAATCATCGCGCGAATATATCGCGGTGTATTTAGCGTTTTCATTGAAATCTTTTACGGATTTAGATGTCATAACGTTTCCCCATTAGGCTGTAAGTTTAGCAACAACAATGCCTTACGCCTATTAGCATAGACGCAAAAACTAACACACCCTTTATTATTATTATTGTGGTGATATAAGCATATTAATTTCTATAAAACAAGGGAAAAGACTTTTGTTGGGGATAAAGCTGTTTACGAATCATTTTTCGTAAGCGCGGAAATGATGCCGTGAAAGGTCTTTACTTCCTGCGGACTCAGCTCTGCGCGAGTATACATATTCCTGATGTTGCGCATGGTGGCGCGTTGGCGGTGTTCTTCCTTGAAAAAGCGTTTGTCAGCGAGGGCATTTTCAAGGCGTGAAAATAGATTATCCAGTTCCCCCATCGGCGCGGGCGCTTCATCAGGGTTGGTAACATCCACATCACTGAGGGCATGCTTAGAACATTCATAAGCCATCAGCAATACGGCCTGCGATAAGTTGAGTGATGCAAAATCAGGGTTAAGCGGTACGGTTATAATGCTATGCGCCATGGCGACATCATCATTGGCAAGGCCTGCACGCTCACAGCCAAACATCACAGCGCATTTTTGCCCCTGCGCCATACGTTTATAGATGTCAACGCCTGCTTGCTCTGGCGTAAGTACTGGTTTGACCATATCGCGTGGGCGCGCTGTGGTGGCGTAAATATATTGATATTCTGCTAAGGCGCTCGCCGTATCATCAAATACTTCAACTTCGGGCATAATCTCTAACGCGCCTGATGACATGACGTTTGCACGCTCATTAGGCCAGCCATCACGCGGATTGACTAGTTTAAGGCTATCAAGCCCACAATTGAGCATGGCGCGTGCAGTGCCGCCAATGTTCTCGCCCATTTGAGGGTTAACTAAAATCATTGACGGTTGTAACATGGCGAATACTTACTTTATGTACTGACTTTTTATGCTGCTTTTTTTGTTTGCAGGCGGCTTAATGCACGTTCTGGACCAATTAAAGGCAAAAGAACAGCGAGTTCCGGTCCATGTTCCATGCCAGTAAGGGCTTGGCGTAGCGGCATAAATAACTGCTTACCTTTGCGACCTGTCTGCTCTTTAATTGCAGATGTCCATTCTTGCCATGTATTTTCATCCCACGGCGCAGCGGGTAATAAGCTTGCCGCTTGCGTGGCGAATTCATCATCTTCGATAACGGGGGTAACAGGGCCGTTAACAACATTCCACCATTCCGCCGCGTCTGAAAGTTTGTTCAAATTCGGGCGTGTGGTGTTCCAGAACACTTCGTCCATTTCAGGAATGTTTAGGCGTTCTTTCACATCAGCAAATGATGTTTCATGCAAAATCTTTTTATTCAGACGCAGCAAGTCATTTGAATCAAACTTCGGTGTGCCGCGGCCAAATTTAGAAAAAGAGAAACTATCGATTAATGGCTGAACATCGCGAAAAGCTTCGATAGGGTCTGACGTGCCAAGGCGTGCCATTAAACTGACAACCGCCATAGGCTCTAAACCATCTTCATCGCGAATGTCAATGATGCTCAGTGAGCCCAAACGTTTAGAAAGCTTACCGCCTTCGCCATCTGAAAGCAGCGGTAAATGCGCAAATTTGGGTGGAGTAGCGCCAAGTGCTTCAAACATTTGAATATGTGTCGCGGTGTTTGATACATGGTCTTCACCGCGAATAACATGGGTAATGTTATAATCAACATCATCAATCACAGAACATAAGTGGTAAAGCGGGCTGCCATCTTCACGGATAACAACAGGGTCAGATAAATCTTCGCCTTTAAAGTTTACATCGCCGCGTACTTCGTCATTCCAGTGTATTGGTGTGTGCATCAGTTTGAAGCGCCAATGCGGCGTGCGGCCTTCGGCTTCAAACTTGGCAATATCATCAGCGCTAAGCTCAAGTGCTGCGCGGTCATAAATAGGCGGTAAGCCTCGGTTAAGCAGGACTTTCCTTTTTAGTGCAAGCTCATCAGACGTTTCATAGCACGCATAGATACGGCCTTCTGATTTCAGTTTTTCAATACATTCATTGTAACGATCAAATCGGTCACGCTGACGGGCATTTTCATCCCAGTCCATGCCAAGCCATTCAAGGCTTTGAATGATCGCGTCTTCATATTCTTTCTTTGAGCGTTCTTGGTCAGTGTCGTCAATGCGCAATAAAAACTTACCCTGCTTAGAGCGCGTAAACAGCCATGAAATAAGGGCTGTACGTGCGTTACCAACATGAAGCATTCCTGTTGGCGAAGGGGCGAAGCGGACTTTTACGTTATTATCTGACATGTGTTACTCATTATAAGTTAAGTGTTTAGTTTGGGAGCGTGCCCTTAGTTTTCATAGCGTGAAATGCGCTAATCTGCAACTGTATTAAAGAATTTATTTGTAATAGGATAGCGGCGGTCACGCCCAAATGCGCGTGATGTGATTTTAACCCCAGGGCATGATTGCCGGCGCTTATACTCAGCGATATCCAGTAAACGCCATATCTTGCTCACGATCTCTTGGTCATGACCGCGGCGTGTAATGGCCTCTATGCTCATATCGCGTTCAATAAGACAGCGTAAAACGTCATCAAGCACATCATATTCAGGCAGGCTGTCTTGGTCGACCTGATCGGCGCGTAACTCAGCGCTTGGTGGGCGGGTGATGATGCGCTCTGGTATGACTTCTCCATGCGGGCCAAGGCCGATAACGGGCTTGTTCTCATTTCGCCATTTAGACAATGCGTAAACTTCTGTTTTATATAAGTCTTTCAACGGATTAAAGCCACCACACATATCACCGTAAAGTGTGGCGTAGCCGACAGCCATCTCTGATTTATTGCCCGTCGACAGCACCATATGCCCCGTAAGGTTTGACAACGCCATTAACGTCACGCCGCGTGCGCGGGATTGTATATTTTCATGCGCCACGCCATGTAAATCAGGGATCATATCCCCATAAGCATTAAGGGCAGGGGTGACATCAATAGTTTCGTAAGTAACGCCAAGCGCATCTGCGCATTTTTGTGCGTCTTCAAGGCTCATATCTGATGTGAACTCAGTCGGCATCATCACGCAGCGTACATTCATTGCGCCGAGTGCATCAACCGCGATAGCAGCAGTAAGCGCGCTGTCTATACCGCCGGAAAGGCCTATAATGCCGCCTTTAAAGCCGTTTTTAAACACATAATCACGTAGCCCAATTACGCAGGCCGCATAAATAATTTCAAGGCGGTCATGGTCTTGTTCAATGCGGTGCGTATCCGCCATTAAATGTCCGTTACCATCGGCGTGCCATGAAATTGTTTCAAAATCTTCTTCAAAGTTTTTGGCTTTATAAATAATTTGTCCTTGTGCTTGCATAACAAAAGATGCGCCATCAAAGACAATCTCATCTTGCCCGCCAATCTGGTTAACGTAGATCAGTGGCAAAGCGTTTTCTTCAACGCGTTTGAGCACATGATGCTCGCGCGTGTCCGTTTTGTTGACTTCATAAGGGCTTGCATTAATGCTGATAAGAAGCTGCGCACCGTCTTTTTTAAGCGCGGAGCATACATCATCATACCAAATGTCCTCACAGACCATCAGGCCAACTTTAACGCCTTTATGTTCAAAACAGCCAGAAAGATCACCCTGCGCAAATATACGCATTTCATCAAATACACCATAATTAGGCAGGTGTTTTTTTCTTACCTTATGAATGATTTTGCCGTTATGAACGACATAAGCGGTATTATAAATTTTTGCGCTGTCTGCTTCTGGGGCTGAAACGACCAAAGCTGCGTCAATATCAGTAGATTGCGCAATGATTTGCTCTAATGCATCTTGGCAGCGCTCAACAAAGAACGGTTTTAAAACAAGATCATCAGGCGGATAACCACAAACTGAAAGTTCAGGATATATGATTAAATCACTCTCGCCGCCATGGGTAAGCGCCGCATCTAAAATGCGCGCAACATTGCCTTTTAAATCCCCGACAATGGGGTTGACCTGTGCTATGGATGTTCGCAAAATAGGGTGCATATCAACTCAGTTCAGTTCAGTTCAGTTTAGATCTACTTCTTGTTCTCTTTAAGGCGGTCAGCAATTAAGAACGCCAATTCAAGAGCTTGTGAAGCATTCAAACGCGGATCACAATGCGTGTGATAGCGGTTTGATAGGTCTTCGTCTTTAATACCATATAGACCGCCAGTGCATTCTGTCACGTCTTGGCCTGTCATTTCAAGGTGAACGCCGCCTGCGTGTGTACCTTCGCCCTTATGAACATCAAAAAATTCATTTACTTCTGAAAGGATATTTTCAAAGCGGCGCGTTTTATAACCAGATTCTGCGGTTTCAACATTGCCATGCATAGGGTCACAGACCCACGCAACTTTGCGGCCTTCTTCTTTGACGCGGCGAACAAGAGGGGCGAGTTTTTCTTCAACGTTGCCTGCACCCATACGCGCAATTAATGTTAAGCGACCCGCTTCGTTTTCGGGGCTTAATGTGTCGATAAGCTCCATCAAATCATCAGGCGACATTGTCGGCGGCACTTTTAAGCCGAGCGGGTTTTTAATGCCGCGGACGAATTCAACTTGCGCGTTTTGTGCTTGGTTTGTGCGCGCGCCAATCCAGACGAAATGCGCTGAACAGTCATAATATTCGCCTGTAATACTATCGGTGCGTACTAAAGCTTCTTCATAAGGAAGAAGCAAAGCTTCATGGCAGGTGTAAAATTCCGTTTCACGAATAACTTCAGGCATTTGGTCGCCCGTTATGCCGCAGGCTTCCATGAAGTTTAGTGCGTCAGTAATGCGTTCACTGATCTCGTCATAACGCTTGGCTTGCGCGGTGTTTTCTGTGAATTCCAGAGTCCATTTCGATATTTTATGAAGGTCAGCATAGCCGCCTTTGGCAAATGCGCGTAAAAGATTCAGCGTTGCCGCAGATTGATTATAGGCACGGAGCATACGTTTTGGTGAAGGCACGCGCGCTTCTTCGGTAAATTCAAGGCTGTTAATAATGTCGCCGCGGTAACTTGGCAGCGTTACGCCGTCTATCGTTTCCATGTCAGCGGAGCGTGGCTTGGCAAACTGGCCTGCCATGCGACCCATTTTCACAACAGGAATTGAACCGCCATAGGTCATCGCAACAGACATTTGCAGTAAGACACGGAATGTATCGCGGATTTTTACAGCGCTAAATTCTGCAAAGCTTTCAGCGCAATCCCCGCCTTGTAGTAAAAATGCTTCGCCATTTGCAACTTTCGCAAGGTGGCTTTTTAACCTGCGCGCTTCTCCTGCAAAAACAAGCGGCGGCATCTGACGGATAATATCTTCGGTTTCTTTTACCTTGGCTTGGTCTGGGTAATTCGGCAACTGTAATGCCTCCTTATTTCTCCAACTATCAGGAGTCCAGTTTTGTGCCGCTTGTGCTTTTGCTGCTTCTTGAGCCATTTTATATTCCTTATATTACCGTCTATTTTTATTTTATGATTATATCTGTTTAAGATTTTACAGGCTCGCGCATTGTAACGAATTCTTCGCTCGACGTTGGGTGAACCGGCATTGTGCGGTCAAACACAGCCTTGGTTGCGCCTGCGTTAAGCGCGATGGCCATGGGCTGAATAATTTCTGGTGCATCCGTGCCAATCATATGAACGCCAAGGACTTTATCACTTGCTTTGTCGACGACTAATTTCATCAATGTTTTCTCTTCGCGCCCAGTGAGTGTATGCTTGAGCGCGCGAAAGGATGTGCGGAAAATCTCAACATCATGCCCTTTATCGCGTGCGTCACTTTCACTTAAACCCACAGTGCCAATAGGGGGGTGAGAGAACACAGCCGTTGCCACATTATCGTAATTTACGGCTTTGACATCCTTATTTGGCCCGAATAAATCATCAGCCAGAAAATGACCCTCTTTAATGGCAACAGGGGTTAGCTGGTACATGCTAGATACGTCACCCACTGCGTATATATGCGCCACGTTGGTTTAATAGCTATCATTAACAGGGATTGACCCGTTATCATTCATTTCAACGCCAGCTTTATCAAGGCCGAGCTTTCCAGTATTGGCATCGCGCCCAATCGCAGCTATGACTTCGCCCGTTTCAAATGATTTACCGCTTTCCATGCTAACTTTTTTAAGGCCGTCTTTGTCTTCGATAGCTTGAATGTTGTCATTAAAGATAAGGTTTATGCCCTGAACTTTCATTTCTGCGACAAGCTGTTTGCGTAAATCATCATCAAAGCCACGTAAGAAAAGGTCGCCGCGATAAATCAGGTTTACAACATGCCCAAGCCCATGGAAAATATGCGCCATTTCAACTGCAATGTAACCGCCGCCGAGAATGGTTATATCTTCAGGCCACTCATCACGCTGAAAAACATCATCAGATGTTAGGATATGCTCTGCACCCTGAATATTTGGACGCGATGGCACGCCCCCAACGGCAATAAGAATTTTATCCGCTGTGACGATTTGATCACCAATTTTCAATGTTTTAGCATCCAGAAACGTCGCAAAGCCGTCATATATATTTACGCCTGAATTGTCCAGCAGGCGTTTATATATGCCGTTAAGCCGTGCGATTTCATTATCTTTCTTTGACTTCAAAATGCTCCAGTCGAACAAAGCTTTAGAGGTATGCCAGCCATAACCGCGTGAATCTTCAAAATCCATGTGGAAATCAGATGCATAAGCATAAAGCTTTTTCGGCACGCAGCCTAAATTAACGCAGGTGCCGCCAAGGGGATTCCCCTCAGCCACGCCAACCTTAGCGCCGTGCCCCGCGGCAATACGCGCGCTGCGTACCCCGCCAGAACCTGCGCCAATAACAAAGAAATCGTAATGATGATCGCTATCAGTATTCATGAAACTTAACCTATTTTCTCACGTAAGAAAGCCAAGATATCGCCAAGTGCGATACGGTCTTGTTCCATTGTGTTACGGTCACGTACGGTAACTGTGCCGTCTTCCACTGTTTGGTTATCAATGGTGAAGCAATATGGCGTACCAATTTCATCTTGGCGGGCGTAACGCTTACCAATATTCTGCTTGATATCCAAATCAACCGCATAATGTTCACGCAATTCCATGTAAAGCTTTGTTGCAATCTCTGGATGCTCACCTTTCGCCGTAAGTGGCAATATCGCCGCTTTTTTCGGGGCGACCGATGGGTGGAAATCCATGAATACACCGCTTGGGCGGTTTTCATCAACTGTATACGCATCACAAATCACAGCAAGCACGCCGCGAGTCAGGCCAGAGGCAGGCTCTATCACATGCGGAATGTAGCGTTCATTTGTATGTGGGTCGATATATTCAAGTTTTTGGCCAGAATATTCTTGGTGCTTTGTAAGGTCATAATCACAGCGATGCGCAACGCCTTCAAGCTCACCAAAGCCTGGATAGCTAAACGGGAACTGGAATTCGATATCCACCGTGCCAACGCCTTCTTTCGCATAATGCGCAAGTTCGTCAGAATCATGCTCACGTAAGATCAAGCTTTCGTCTTTAAGGCCGATTGATTTCCACCATTTCATGCGCTCATCAATCCAGAATTGTCTCCATTCTGCGGCATCATCAGGGTGGCAGAACCATTCCATTTCCATTTGTTCAAATTCACGCGAACGGAAAATAAAGTTACGTGGCGTGACCTCGTTACGATACGCTTTACCAACCTGTGCGATGCCAAACGGCACACGAACGCGCGCTGTATCAAGCACGTTTTTATAGTTCACAAAAATACCGCCGCATGTTTCAGGACGCAGATAAGCCACGTTATCTTCGCTTGCTGTTGCGCCGACATATGTTTTAAACATAAGGTTGAATTCTTTTGGCTCCGTTAATGTGCCGACTTCCGCCGCATCAGGGCCTAGAATTTTTTCAAAATCAGCAACGTCTAAGTCCGTAAGCGTTGCAACATCGCTGTTTTCAACCTTGATGTTTTTTGCCATTTTCTTCATACGTTTTGCAGCATCCGCGTCTGCTTCATCGCCTTCAAAAACGGCGATCCACGGCATTGCGCCTGATTTGTCTTTGTAAATCACCAAATGGTCAGCGCGATAACGTTTTTTTGTCTCGCGGCAGTCAACCATTGGGTCAGAGAAACTTGTTGTATGCCCAGAAGCTTCCCAAAGACGTGGGTTTTGAATGATAGAGCTATCAAGCCCAACAATTTGTAGCGGCTGGCCATCAGGGCCAAGCGGCGGCGTTTTAACCATGTGTTTCCACCAAAGGTCACGAATATTGTTTTTAAGCTCCGCGCCAAGTGGCCCGTAATCCCAAAAACCGTTAAAACCACCATAAATTTCAGATGCAGGAAAAATAAAGCCACGGCGTTTACATAGCGCCACGATATCTTTCATCTCTTTATTTTCACTTTGCACTTCTATTTCCGTCTTTTCTGCCGCCATTGTCATTTGTATTTCCTAAAGCTCTACGTTAAACTTGATTTAGACCAATATTTATAACGCGATAAAAAGTAAAAATCTATAGCACATATGCCAGAAATCACCGTAGCTACACGAAAAAACCAAGATAATTTAAGCCATTTCCATGACAATGAGTGGGACAGCGTTTTTCAAGCTGTCGAAAATGGCGATAGGGCGCTTTTTATTATCGGCGATGTGGGTGACATATATGGCTATGCGACGCTAAATTACACCCCTAAATATGCACTATATAAACGCTTAAATATTCCTGAGATTCAGGATGTGTACATCGCCCCTGAGTATCGCCGCCAAGGCTACGCAAACCAGTTGATTGATCACTGTGAGCAATGTGCGAGAGAGAAGGGCGCAGAGCAAGTCGGTATAAGCGTTAGCGTCAGCCCGGAATTTGGCATCGCACAGCAAATCTACATAGCGCGCGGTTATAATGTTGATGGTAACGGCGTGACCTATGATCGCGCTACTGTCACGCAAGGGCAGCAATATGCGGTTGATGATAATTTATGTCTTATGATGCTAAAGCAGCTTTGATGCCATAAAAAAAACGCTAACACGGTGCTCTGTGTTAGCGTTCTTTCTAAGGGTGGGGGATAGTCTCGTTAATAACTTGTATAATAATCTTTTGGGTTTTCGTGAGAGCCCTCCAAAGAGATTTTTAATTTTTCCATCGCGCGTTTTTCGATTTGTCTGACGCGCTCTTTACTAATGCCAAGCTGATCACCCAGTGTTTCTAATGTCACTGTTTTGTGCTGTAAGTGGCGGTCTTTAATGATTTGTACTTCACGTTCATTGAGCATTTTCATTGCGCTATTAAGCCACTCTGAACGGCTTTTAGAATCCTTCATTTGCAAAACAACGTCTTCAGGGTTCGGGCCATCGTCTTCGAGGAATGTTTGCCATTCTTCGTTGGTATCATCACTAAGGCGCATATTTAATGATTGGTCATTACCAGAAAGGCGACCATTCATTTTTAAAACCTCTTCTTCTTTAACATTGAGTTCTTCTGCAATTAACGACACATCATTTGCGTTAAGACCCGTTTCAAAGCTGTCCTCATTGTTAATTTGTGCTTTTAATCGGCGCAGGTTGAAAAATAATGATTTCTGCGCAGCAGTGGTGCCTGTACGCACAATTGACCAGTTTCTCAGCACATAATCCTGTATGGCGGAGCGTATCCACCATGTCGCATATGTTGAAAAACGCACTTCACGTTCAATATCAAAACGGTCTATGGCTTGTAAGAGCCCTATATTGCCTTCTTGGATTAAGTCGCCAAGCGGCAGGCCGTAATTGCGGAATTTATTCGCCATCGCTACAACAAGCCTGCGATGTGCATTAACGATTTTATGCATGGAGCGTTTGTCTTTTTTTGTAACCCAAGCATGTGCAAGCTCTTCTTCCTCTTCGCGGCTAAGCATCGGCACGTTCATTGAATCGCGAATATAAGCAAGATTAGCTTTTTGTGTGTATGGATCATCAATATGGCTCATGGAGCTATCCTCATTTCTATCTGTTATAACTAACGGTATTTGTACGCATGAGGTTCCATAGTGGATCATAAAAAAATTATATTTTTCTAATATACATAATAAGGGCGCGTGTCTGAGGCTTTGATGTTGGTTTATGCGGCTTCAAGATACTGTATAATGTCGCCTTTGCGGTCTATAGCGGCGCAAATTAAGCCGCCGCCAAAACCTGCACCATTATCTATGGTCGCATAGTTTTTACGAATAAATATGCCGCGATGTTTGGGGTCGTAACCACGCACAACCCAGTCAAAACTCTGATAAGGAGCTTTGATTTTATCAAATTCATCGCCGCGCCACCAAAAGGCGTCTGCTTGTTCATCAATATTTTTATCGCTATCAATGCCTGAATTTACAAACAACATAAAAGCGTGTTCTTCGTCATTAGGAGCGTGAGTGGCAGTACGTATGGCGGCACGCTTCATATTGATAAAAAATGTATCATAGTCAATTTGACTGCGAATATGTTTGCGGGTCTTGCTAATCCACTGCGTCATGTATCGTGAACCTGAGCGTACGGATTCTAAAGCTTCATGTGTATTAATGCCGCAGGCTTCCAATGTCGCAGTCAGGCCATTTCCGAGCATCCAAAGGAAGACGTTTTCAGCGTTTGGGGCGTAATGCAGCTGCCACAGTTTTTCAAAAATCTCTTCCTGTGCGCCACGCAGGTAAATAAGGTCATTGGGAAAGACGCCTGTCGTTGATAATATCAAACGGCGAAAGGTGAGAATTTCATTCAAGGTTTCGATAGGTTTGTGACCATACCCTGTGTAATTTCCCAAATAGATAATTTTGTCACCAGCTTCAAAATGTTCTAAAAGTTGGTCATGAATGGCTATCAGGCTGTCAACATCAGCGTGCAATGAAGGGATTGCCCAAATACGATTAGGGGCACCAATATCCAAAACGACATCTTTAGAAATATTACAATGGCACATATATGATCATGCAACGTGTGAAATGAAATGAAGTAACAAAGAGAATCCTTATTACCTCATAATATTATCACGTTTTGATGTATATCAAACCAAACGGTTAGCTAAATAACCTATTTAACTGCAAAATTGTGTACAAAATGCTTTGAAAGTGACTTTTGCAAATCCTGTCCTGCTTGCGCTAGCTTTGCGGGGGCAGGGCGCACAAACGCCGTCTCTGCATTTGCGCTACCTGCAAACTCTTCAGATAGCTTAGCGCCTGTATAGCCAGCGATCGCAGCGCCGCCAAGACCAGAGCCGAGGCATATTAAAGCAATCGGCATAACGCCGCCAATATCGCGTCCGCCATATTTCTTCTGACCGTAGCTTTTGCCAAGTTTATATGATGCCGCGCCGCCAATTGCCGCGCAGGCCAGTGTAACAGGGGCGCTAATTGCCGCGATAAGTGCCGCGCTCGCTAGGCCGAAACGTGCCAACGTTTTTTGAGTGCCATTCATATTTATGAGCTTTCTTTTTTTGCTTATGCCGCTAACTTCAAATATACAGGATTATTCTGCGCATCTTTAATGCCGCCATCCATAATGCTCTCTAGCGTAGTAACGGAAGCAGACTGCACGTCCATTGTAATGATGTTGTCCGTAACGGGCGCAGCGTTTGCGCTGTTAAAATCGCTAGTAAGGCCAGCAACGCCGCCAACCGCAATACCGATAGCTGTCGCCGCTGCCAATGTTACGCCGCCTGAGCCGCCATTTGATTTCTTTTCGTTATATAATATGCCGCCGCCAAAGCCTAAAGCGCCACCAATGACAGCGCCTATCGTCGTCGCGGGCGCGGTGAAAGCAAGGACAAGCGCACCTACTGGCAAGCCGTATTTTACAAGTTTACTTTTTTGATCTTTATTCATGTTCTACCCCTGTATTTTTATAATTTAAATATTATCATGATTAATACCACGCATAAGGAATATGTCAATATAGAAACTGCGCATAAAAAAATGCGCCCCCAAAAGAAGCGCATTTTTGAAATTCTGTAATATAAAAGGGGGGCTGCTTACGCGGCTTCTTTTTCTTCTTCCATCTCGATATCATCATCAAGGTCAAGTTCGTTTACCAATTGTGGAACGCCCATAATTTCTTCAAGGCGTAGAGATGCTTGCTCTTCTGTGATGCTTTCAAGTGCGGCAACTTCACGTGCAAGACGTTCAAGCGCTGCTTGGTAAATTTGACGCTCACTGTATGACTGTTCGCTTTCCGCATTGCGGCGCTTAAGGTCACGCAACACTTCTGCGATTGATACAGGGTCGCCAGAGTTGATTTTGAGCTCATATTCTTGCGCACGGCGAGACCACATCGTACGGCGAATGCGTGCACGGCCTTCAAGTGTGTTAAGGGCATCCTTCATGCGCTCATGTGTACTAATACGACGCAGGCCGGCATTTGCAGCTTTAAATACAGGAACTTTGAGACGCATACGGTCTTTTTCAAAAGAAATTGCGTAGAGCATAATTTCAGCTCCGCCAATAGTCTGTGTTTCTATACCCTCAATTTGGCCTACACCGTGGGCCGGATATACAACATAATCACCTTCTTTGAAGCTTGCTTGATTGCTTGCCATTTTATAACACCTCATTTTTCAGCGCAAAATTCCCTATGAGTATTGTGAAATACCCACAAATAAATGTTGCTATATTGATAATTTTAAATTGCCAACTTGCTTAAAGTAACTTATTAAAAAGTTGCTTTAAGTGGTTGATAATTCACACTGGCGTGGGAATTATGCAAAAGCTTTTGGATCAGCAATGATTGTTACCATACCAAAAAAACGGGCATTTTTCAATGAAAAAATTCCATTGATATTTATTCTGCGTTTACAGTGGGTTACGTTATGTTAATAGCTGCCGCCCGAGACATTTAGGCGATGTTGAGAAAATTAATCGCCCTCACCAGGGGATTCTGAGAACATATCTGGATATTTATTCTCCACATTTTTATATTTTTCTGCTTCGGCCATCGCATCTTTTTTAATTGTAAGAACAGGCCAATCAGCATCTTCTGAATATTTGCGGTTCATTTCTAGGAAATCCTGTGCTTTGTCATCCATATCAGGCAGAATCGCATCAATCGGGCATTCGGGCTCACATACACCGCAATCAATGCACTCATCAGGGTGAATAACCAACATGTTTTCACCCTCATAGAAGCAATCTACGGGACAAACCTCAACACAGTCGGTATATTTACAATTGATACATATATCGGTGACAACAAACGTCATGGTAATAAACTCTTTATTTATTCAATATCGCTGCGCTATAAATATGCTGATTTACTAAGGAATTCAAGAGATGAATGCAACAGGTTTCAAAAAAAAGTCTTTAGGCGCCGCGTATACAGATCATGGCTATAAGAATTTAAAGCGGGCTGTGGTTGAGTATAAGGTCTTTCTTGAGCGCCTTTCTTTGCGTAATGTATCGATGATAGACCGCCACGCAATGCCGGCGGCAAAGTTCAAAGACCCGTTCTTTTTTAATGGCAGCTTAGATCAGCGCAAAGAACTCCTTAAAACCCTATGTAACTCCGCCAACGCCTTAAAACTAACAGTCAATGAAGTGCTGTGGAGTGAGAACGAGTATAAAGTCTTTTTCAAATGGTCAATACGCCTTGAAAAAGGCATGGCGGGCTTAGAAGGTGTAAGCGAGATTTTATTCGATCATCATTATATGATTGTTGCGCAGGACGATTATTGGGATTCTGCCTCAACAGTCTGGGCGGCACACCCTTTAATGCGCTGGCTATTTAACAAAGGCAAAAAACGTATATTTCAATCTATATAAAGCTTAACGCGGCCTCGCCATTTAATGCCGTAAGGTGCGCCTCCACATTACAAGGTAGTGCGCGCATGTGTTTATCGTGACCAAAAGCGGCGGTTTTAATAACGGGGCCTGTAAAGTCAGCGATATGTTCGGCGATAATATCATCAATTGAAAATCCAAACGGGCGGCCTGTGTCCTGCAACTTTGAAAACGTGCCAATAATAATGCCGGAAAGCCTACTGAATGGCAGCGACAACTTTAAATGCGCCAACATACGGTCAAGCCGGCTTGTTTCTTCGCAACAATCTTCAATATATAAGATCGTGCCATCACTATTCGGCATGTAAGGTGTGCCTGTTAAGCAAGGCAGTAATGACAGCGTGCCGCCAATAAGCCGCCCACGGGCAGCGCCTTCTTGAAGCACGGCAGTGTCATCCGTAAACGGGTATTCCTGAGCGTCACCCTTTAACAATGCAAAAAAGTAATCTAAATCAGCCTTCGGAAGCTGTGATAAGTTTTGTACCATCGGGCCATAAATACCTTTAAAGCCGTCTATCTTCTGCGTAAAGCCAAATAAAAGCGCCGTTGAATCGCTATAGCCGCAAAATACAACATCCGGGTTAAGGCGGTCATAATCAATTTTGTCGAGCAAATGTAAGCTGCGGTTGCCGCCCCCTGCCGCCATAATCATGCCAATGGATTTATCTTCATGTAGCCCATAAAGCGCGGAGAGTTTGTCGCTATGCGTTCCCGCGCTTTGCCTGTGCTTTGCATAGCTCTGTTTATGAACGCTTACATCAAAGCCATATTGTTTTATAATGTCTACACCCGAAGCGAAGCGCGCCTCATCAATATAAGAAGAGGGGGCAAAAACACCTATTTTCTGATGCTGAGGATTAAGCTTGAACATGTCACGATATCTCATAAATAATTTCAACCATTATAACGCTAAACATAACATGGCGAAAGTGTAGGCGGGGCTTTATCGTAAAATTTGCGGAATCATAATCAGGCCAACTTGTCCTGTTGATTTCACATCCCCTGATTTATGCAAGAATATTGATTCTCTGGCCTTTTGTTTAGATAGGTCTTTAAAACCAGTTGGATCAGCGCGATCTTTAAGGTTTTTTGCGACAATAAGTGCGCCTGAGGGTAGCGTAACAAGGTCTTTCGGTGACGCTTGATTGGTGAAGTCTTGCAGAACAAGGCTGTTCTGGTGGTCCTTTTTACTTAGTTTACCGCGTTTCTTGCCTTTTCTCTCAGGCTGCAACGCCGCCCATACATGTTCAGGCACGTCACCTGCATAAAACTCGGCTGGTGCGCGGTTGGCATATGGATACCACATACCCGTCAGGATAGAATGATCTGTGTGAAGATATGGCGTACGACCTAATGCGCCTTTCGGGGCGTATATCTGCCAGATTCGCATTACGAATTTGTCTTTAGCAATCGCTGTGTATTTGTTGAATATATCTGAAAAATCTTCAATGACATGCAGCATTTTTTCATGGAAGTCTTGCAAGGATTTTGGCGGAAGATGCAAATGAGCTTGTTCGAGTTCTGTACGTACAGAGTTTATATCCAGCACGCTTGGCTGCTGCCCAAGGGCTCTTAGCGCATCTGCCGATTCTTCGCCGACGACATATGTGGTTTGCCCTGGTGATATAAAATCTTTTTTAGCGCTATCTGTGGATGTCCACCATGCAGCAAGCGTAGTGTTGTGCTTTTCTTCTATCTGCGTTGATGTTGTTTTGTATTTATCACTAAACCCAATGCTCGCAGTGACATTGCTACCTTGCAGAAGGCGCGCGGCGTGTTTAGGGCTGCTGGCAAGCGGGCATGATTTTTGATTTTTATAATATGTTTTCATAGCTTATGATTAAACAACAACCTTTGTTATGTCAACATAATGTCGGCATGCACAGCATGTAAAAGGGGTAATTAAGGACGCAAGACATGAAAAAGCCCACATAAGATGCGGGCTTTTTAAACTCTTTTTTTGAAGCGATAAATTAAGCTTTTTTCTTCTCTTTTTTATCATCATCGTCATTACCGTCGCCGTCTTTATCTTCAGACTTCTCTTTTTTCTTCTTTGTCTTGCTGATAACGTATTTAGGCTTTTCTTTGTCATTGACGGTTTTATCATCAATAACAACTTCAGTGAGCCCCTCAACATCAGGCAGTTCAAACATTGTATCAAGAAGCATACCCTCAAGGATTGAACGCAAACCACGCGCGCCTGTCTTACGAATGATTGCTTGTTCTGCAATTGCGGTTAGCGCATCATCTGTAAATGTAAGCTCTGTATCTTCTAATGAGAATAGGCGCTTATATTGTTTAACAAGAGCGTTCTTAGGCTCTGTCAAAATCTGAATAAGGGCATCTTCGTCAAGGTCTTCCAATGTAGCGATTACAGGTAGACGGCCAACAAATTCAGGGATCAAACCGAATTTCAACAAATCTTCTGGTTCTAATTCACCAAGAAGTTCGCCGACTTTACGGTCATCTGGGCCTAAAACATCTGCGCCGAAACCAATTGTTGTATCGCGGCCACGGTCAGAAATGATTTTCTCAACGCCCGCAAACGCGCCGCCAGCAATAAACAGAATGTTTACAGTATCAACCTGTAAGAACTCTTGCTGTGGGTGCTTACGTCCGCCCTGTGGTGGAACAGAAGCAACTGTACCCTCCATAAGTTTCAATAGCGCCTGCTGAACACCTTCGCCAGATACGTCACGTGTAATTGACGGGTTGTCAGATTTACGAGAAATCTTGTCAATCTCATCAATGTAAACAATGCCGCGCTGCGCACGTTCAACGTTATAATCAGATGCTTGGAGAAGTTTCAAAACAATGTTTTCAACATCTTCACCAACGTAACCCGCTTCAGTAAGCGTTGTTGCGTCAGCCATTGTGAATGGCACATCAATAATTTTCGCTAATGTTGACGCCAGAAGTGTTTTACCACAACCCGTTGGGCCAACAAGAAGGATGTTTGATTTTGCAAGTTCAATTTCACTGCCTGAGCCAGTCGCGCCAGCTTCTAAACGTTTATAGTGGTTGTGAACCGCAACAGAAAGAACACGCTTGGCGCGCGCCTGACCAATGACGTAATCGTCAAGGACGGCTTTAATCTCAGATGGCGTAGGGACTTTGCCATCGCCAGACCCGCTAATAAGCTGCGTTTTGTCTTCTTCCTTTATGATGTCCATACAAAGTTCGACACACTCATTACAGATGAACACGTTCGGTCCAGCGATAAGTTTGCGTACTTCATGCTGGCTCTTGCCACAGAAAGAACAATAAAGGGTATTTTTTGACTCAGATTCGGATTTGCTCATGTTAGCGCTTTTCCTAGAAGTTACTTGATTTCATTAAGTGTATATAAGTGATATAGATCAAAAATAATAAATTAAAAACAATCTATATTTACAATTTGCCAAGCATTGAGCAGAAGCGCAAGAGTTTTACTTGTTTTTTTTGAGATATCCTTGAATAATCTGCAAATTCTTGCGAAAAACAATGTTCGCAACAATCTAATAAACAAAAAAGAACCCTTATGACCTTACCGAATACAGATGAATTAATAGAAAACTTTGGCTTTTTCGATGATTGGGAAGAGCGCTACGCTTATTTAATAGATTTAGGTGATCAGGTGCCGCCAATGGATGAGGCGTTAAAAAACGACATTAACTATGTTAAGGGCTGCACATCCAAGGTCTGGATGGTTGGACATTTTAATGATGATAAATTGCAGCTTATTGCCGATAGTGATGCAAAGATCGTCCGCGGCCTTGTCGCTATCCTTATGGGCGTTTATGGCGGCAAGACCAAAACAGAGATCCAAAGCGTTAACATTCAAGATGTATTTGGGCAGCTTGGCCTTGAAGGTCATTTATCGCCAAGCCGTCGCAACGGGTTTTACGCTATGGTACAGCGCATCGAAGTTTTAGCGCAAAGCTAATTAAGAAGCGCTAAAGCTTTAGGCTCTCGACGCTAATTGCGCCTTGCTCCCCAGTTTCCATGTTTTTCAGTTCATGCGGCTGCGCGTCATCAAAAGGTGGGAACCAAACAAAAGGAATAGCTTTCTTTTCCGCATAGGCCATTTGCTTTTTAATCTTCTGTGGCGCGTGATAAAGCTCAACTTTGTAACCTTTGGCACGCAACTGCTGCGCGGTTTGCTGCGCCAATGCTCGTTTGTCTTCCGATGGCAGTACCATTAATATGTCAGCTGGTGATTTAGCTGCAGGTTTTATGTAACCATTCTCTAGCAACACACTAAACAGACGTGTTAAACCAATGGAAATGCCCACACCGGGGAGTTTTTTGTTGATGTATGAACTTGCAAGGTCATCATAGCGCCCACCAGAACAAACAGAGCTTGTGAACTCAGGTATATCTAACAAGTTTGTCTCGTAAACTGTGCCCGTGTAATAATCAAGACCGCGGACAATCGATAAATCAGCGATCATTGCGCCATCAGGCATGAAGGATAAATAATCAAGGACAAAGCAAAGTTCTTCAAGCCCTTCATTAAACACTTCACTTTCAACATTCAAAGCGCTCAGGGCGGTTTTTAAGGCCGCTGCATCGCGCGTCTTAATTGTGGAGAGCTTAAGCAGCGTGTCTATATTCTGTTCAGAAATGCCGACTTCTTCTGAAAGAGATTTTCGAACACCGTCTTCGCCAATTTTATCCAGCTTATCAATGATGCGCGTTGTGCTTATAACGTCTTTGATCTCTAACGTCTGTAAAAGGCCAATAAGAATTTTACGGTTCGATATTTTGATTTGGATATTACCAATATCAAGCCCCATTAAGGCCTCATAAATCACGGCAGGCATTTCCGCATCAAAATGTAGCGGTAAATTATCAACCGCGAGGACGTCAATATCACATTGATAAAATTCGCGTTCACGGCCGATTTGTGGCCGCTCGCCGCGCCAGACTTTTTGAATCTGATAACGTTTAAACGGAAAAACAAGTTCGTTAAAGTGCTGTGCAGTATAACGCGCGAGGGGAACTGTCTGGTCAAAACGCAAAGCTAAACGAGAATCACTTTTATCTTTAGGGTCTGCCTGCAAGCGGCTTAATGCGTAAATCTCTTTATCCGTTTCACCTTTTGCCATCAAGACTTCGATTTCTTCAACGGCGGGCGTTTCAATATTACAAAAACCATATGATTCAAACACGCTGCGAATATGGTCGATCCATTGCTGCTCAACACGTCTGATTTCAGGCAAATATTCGGGAAAGCCGCTGATGGGCGATGGTTTGTATACTTTACTCATGTGATTAATGACGCTCTTCGTGAATTATTTCAGGAGTTTTGAAAATATCCCCACAGGGTAAAAAGTCAACCACAATGTCTACAAACACCTGAAAACACCCAAAATGTCGTTTAGCTATTCCGAATGTCCTTCACAATCTCGGTAGAGCTTCGTTCCAAGCTTACAGATTGATTTTTTATGTTCGCGGCGGCGCTGTTTAGCGCATCTTTCATCGCTTCGCTTTGTCTCGCGGTTTCGCTGAGTAATATTGTCTGCGCGGATATTTTTTCTGTACCTTGCGCAACGTTGCTAATGCTGCGGTTAATTTCATCAGTCGCGGCACTTTGCTCCTGTATTGCGGCGGCAACGCTCGATGTTTTACCGTCGGCATCCGAAATACCTCGCAAAATGGCTTCAACGCTATTGATCGTGCCTGACGCGCTCGACTTTATGGTATTGATACGGTTAGTGATCTCTTCGGTCATTTTGTGGGTCTGGCTGGCGAGTTGTTTAACTTCATTGGCAACCACAGCAAAGCCTTTTCCTGCATCACCAGCGCGCGCAGCTTCGATTGTTGCATTCAGCGCAAGGAGGTTTGTTTGCTCCGCCACATCGCTAATCGCTTGGATGACGGCATCAATTTCATTCACCGCATTTTGAAGTTCATTTAATGTTTCTTTGGACTGGTTGGCTGTTTCTGCGCAGTTATTCGTACTTTGCAGTGCGTCCTGTGTATTGCGTGCAATCTCGTGAATGGAAGATGCGAGCTCCGACGCGGCGCCGACAACGGCCTGGACGTCCTGTGATGTTTCTGCCGTTAATGTGTTAACGCTGCCTGTTGTTTGTATTGAATGTTCTATCTGCGCCGATATTTGCTCTGATATATCTTTTAGGCTTTGTGTTTCAGCGCTAAACGCCGCGATGATACCGCCAATTGAGCCTTCGTAATTATCTGCCATGCTTTGTGAATGAGCCTGACGCTGGGCAGATGCGTTTTCTTCCGCCTCCTGTAGTTTCTTGCCTGAGAGCTCAGCTTTTTCCGTAGCGTCATTGGCGACATTGCGCCCTTCAAGTGCGGATGCGTACATATCGTTGAGGTTCTTAATAATCGTTATAAGAACGGCGGTTTCCAAGACGACAATCACCGCATGAAAAACCACGCGATAAAAATTTGCATCATTCGGGAATAGTGCGGCAGGCAAAACAAAGTTTAGCGTTAAGTGATGCACGGCAATCACGCCAGCGGCGAACAGAATAGGGCGTATGGACTGAAACCCTGTTGTCATGGCCAGCGTCGCGAAGAAATACATATGTGCATCAATCTGCCATGGATGGTCAATCAGCATATAAACCAATACGGCGGGGCCTAATGCGAGTGACATAGCGCTTAAATCAGGGGCAAAGCATCGTTTTTTGAAAATATGACTGCCCAAAAATGCTGTGAGGGTCAAAATAATTTGTAAAATTAACGGCACAAGGAATGGTGCGTCCATAAAGAACCCCATAACAGGGTACAATATGATGTGTGCCGCGACAAAATAAGTCGTCAGCCTCTGGTATTTATTGATGATAATATCTTTGTCCATAGTGATTTCTTTTTCTAAAAATGTAAGTTTAATAAATATTTTAAATATTAGGCGAATAGCACGATGTAATTACACGTGGATTCACAACAAGCAGCGCCCCTTGTTTATATAAAGATGCCGCATAATCGGCAGATTTTGATGCGCTATATGTTACAAATTCATAACGGCTATCTTTAATCATAACACCTTGCGCTGCTTTTATCTTTTCAATTGTTTTCACAAAGCGCGTCTTGGGTGGGAAGATAGCAACCGCATAGCTTAAACCGTCCTCACCATCAACTTGCTGCACATTATCCACATTAGGAAGAATAACGTTCACAGCAAAAAACGGCGCTAATGTAATAACGAGAAGCGCCGCCATAAAGGCGAGTGATATATGCAAATCTTTGTTTTTCAAATTCTCATCACAGTACATTAGACATATACAATATTAACATAACAGAAAAACAGGATGCAATAAATACAATCACACACTGAAAGCTAGACGCATAACGCAGACACGTTAAAATCTAACAACGGCAAGGGCTTGCGCCATATGTTCGTCAACATCTGTACCGAGTTTATTATTCCAATATTGATATTCTGTCCCGATGTAAAATTTGTCGGGTTTACTGAATAGAGCATTACCTAAATCCCAGCGGATTTGCGTCTGTGCCAAGAACCAGTCTTTTTTTGTGCCCGTTATAATGTCATCAAGTTCACGCCCTTTAATAAACTCGGCATGCCCAGTGACCATAAATTTTTGATTTTTAACAGAAAAGGGGTAGAGGTAATTGACATCAACAAACCAGCTGTCTTTTTCCGCTGGCGCATTTGCAGCGTTTTGGCGCTTGCCTGCGCTATGATCAAGAAAAGAAAGAAAATCTGTATTTAGATAAGCAAAGCCAGGAATGTCCCATGAAAGGCGTAGCCCTGGTGTGTATTTTAAGATCGCGGCATCGCGGCTGTAATTTGTGCCCATAATAAAACCGATATCTTTAAGATGTCCCGCCTTAAAATGCTCTCCAAAAAGCGCGTTAAAACTCAGGTTAAGATAGGCTTCCAAATAAATGTTTTCATCATTAAAATTGCTCCCATCACTTTCTTCGCCGTCCTTCGCATAATCTACAAAAAAGAAAGTTGATCCCCAATCCCACCGCGATGCATTTTGTGTGGTAATAATTGTTGTATGGTCGGTTTCTTTCGTAAATGGGTTGTCTTGATTGCCATATTGGTAATGGATTTCACTAATCGACAAATTAGGCTTAATCGTTTCAAGAAAATCGGCGCGGCTAATTTGCGGTGCGGCGCCCAAGAAAGTGGCAAGTAAAAATAAGCCGTAAATATAATGTTTCAAAATCTTAATCTTCCAATAGTTTTAATTTATCGTTGCGGTTTAATTTCTTTATTAAATACTCACGTTTTGACGCTTCGCTGCGTGAGGCTACGCTCTCTGAATAAAGTAGCTTCACAGGCGCTCTCGCTTTAGTATATTTCGCCCCTGTGCCGTCATTATGCATATCAATGCGGCGGGTAAGGTCATTGGTGATGCCTGTATAAAGCGTATTGTCTGCGCATTCTACGATGTAAACAAACCAACTCATCTGCCTGCCAATTATAAAAAATAAAGTTAAATAGTGTTTTTACCGTAAGAATACGTTAAGAACAGAAACACGCAGTTTAGCAGTGTTTTATATATAGAGGAAGTTTTCAGATGAATAATTACGATGTCATCATTATTGGCGCAGGCGCAGCAGGTCTAATGTGCGCAATAGAAGCCGGTAAAAGAGGGCGCAGCGTGTGGTTGATAGACCACGCAACGAAAACGGCTGAGAAAATTCGTATTTCAGGCGGCGGTCGTTGTAACTTCACAAACATGAAAACGTCACCTGATGCGTTTTTATCGCAAAACAAACATTTCTGTAAATCTGCGTTGAGCCAATATACCCAGTATGACTTTGTTGAAATGGTGAAAAAGCACGGCATTAAATTCCATGAAAAGAAATTAGGGCAGTTATTCTGTGATGTATCCGCGACTGAAATCATTGATATGCTGCTTAATGAATGCGCGGCGGCGGGCGTAAATTACGAAATGGGCACGCATATTGAGCAAGTCACAAAAACAGATAAAGGTTTTGAACTGCTAACCAACAAAGGTAAAGCCTGCGCTGAGTCTTTGGTTGTTGCCTGCGGCGGCTTATCCATTCCAAAAATTGGCGCAACGAAATTTGGTTATACGCTTGCCAAACAATTTGGCCACAACATCATAGAAACAAGCGCCGCATTAGTGCCGCTTACATTTACCGACGATGTGCTGGATTACTGTAAATCATTATCAGGCGTTAGCCTTGATGCGATTGTAAGCTGCGGTAAAACAAGCTTTGAAGAGGCGCTACTCTTTACCCATCGCGGCTTAAGCGGGCCCGCAATTTTGCAAATCTCATCGTACTGGAAAGCAGGCGAGGCTGTTAAAATTAATATGGCGCAACATATTGATGTTGAAACTTTCCTAAAAGATAAGCAAGTCAAGCAGCCACGCCAAGAAATTCACAATACGGTCAATGAGTTGCTACCATCACGCTTAGCGGAAATGATATGCACTAAATATGAAGCCAAAGGCCGCATGGCAGAAGTATCGAATAAGAAAATTGCAGCCATTGCACAGGCGATCAATAATTGGGAAGTTAAGCCGAACGGTTCAGAGGGCTACCGTACAGCGGAAGTCACATTGGGTGGCGTGGATACCAATGATATTTCATCGAAGACTATGGAGTCCAAAAAACAAGAAGGCTTATTCTTCATTGGCGAGGTCATGGACGTTACAGGCCATTTAGGCGGTTATAACTTCCAATGGGCGTGGTCATCAGGCTATGTTGCAGGGCAATACGTCTAGGCTGCGTTATTACAGCAAGCCAGCGGCTTCTAGATCAGCGCGCATATCTTCGGGTATGCCATCACCGATGTTATCGCCTGTATAAATACCTTTATCAGCGGGCGCATCACTTTCTTTAAGGTAACGCCAGCCTTGGAACGAACGGCGAGGCTGGGCGATGGTTTCAATCATCTGTGCATCTTGCATAATCGCGCACATCGTGCCTTTTTCTGTGTTTTCAACCATCTCAAAGCCAAGTATTTTATGGCGGCAAATGATGCGGTTTTTTACCACGCGGTAAATTGAACCTTCAGCATCTAAAATAGCATCAGCTTCTTTGGGTTTATAGCGCGTCCAGCATGGCACAGCAGCTTGCCCTTCATAATCAATGATCTGGCTACGCTGAATTTCATAGAATTGCTGGATCGTTTCCACGCCAACGGCTAATTTTATAATGTGTTTTCTGTTCATCTGCATATATCTATCATATTTAGGCTGCCTTTCAAGAGCTACGCTTTACGCGGCGCGAGCCAGCAATCCCCGCAATGGTCATTCACCATGCCCACAGCCTGCATATAAGCATAGATAATGGTCGAGCCGACAAAGCTCATGCCGCGCTTTTTCAGGTCTTTTGATAGCGCATCGCTTTCAGCTGTTGTAACAGGCACATCCGCAAAATTCTGCCAATGGTTCACAATCGGCGCTCCGCCAACAAACCCCCATAAATAAGAATCAAAGCTACCAAATTCTTTTTGAATATCAATAAAAACCAACGCATTTTTGCGTGCGGCATAAATTTTCAAACGGTTACGGATAATGCGCTCGTCCTGACGCAGCGCTTCAAGCTGCTCATCTGTCATTGCTGCGACTTTTTGGACGTCAAAGTTGTAAAAAGCCGCCTGATACCCCTCACGGCGTTTTAATATCGTTTCCCAGCTTAGCCCAGCCTGCGCACCTTCCAAGATAAGCATTTCAAATAAGTGACGATCATCATGGGCAGGCACGCCCCATTCATTATCATGGTACTGCGCATAAAGGCTTTGGTTCGGCTTATTACCAAAGCACCTGATTTTATCTTCACTTGCTGCGCCCATAATATTCTCCGTTAAAAAAAGCTTGGCGCAGTATAACGCCAAGCTTTTTTAGAATATAGATTTAATTTTGATTTATTACGCTTGCATGGCGCTTATCATGCCGCCGGCATCAATACCTGTCTCGTCCTCGACATTTTCAATCACGTCTTGCTTAACTTCCGCCATGATTTTTTCCTGTTCTTCTAATGGGAGAGCATCAAACTCTTCTTTTGTGAGGTCATATTTGCTGAGTAGGGCGGCAAGGTAGCGTTCCTCTGGTGTCATGTCCATATATTCTTTAAATTCATCTTCTGCGGTTTTCTCAGTGCCGCTAATATTTGAAGGGCTGGCCTCAGCGGTGAGTGTTGTATTATTCTGACCCATATCTTGCGCCACATATAATGTCCGCGCACGCTTTGTTTGCTGTAACATTTCATAAGCAGGGTCTTTGCGCAGCGCTTGATAGTCAATCTGTGGAGAAGCTTTTTGCACGGCTGCAAATTCATCTTGCGTCAACGCTGTGTTGGCAATATTTACCGTGCCACCTAATGCTTCGGCAATTTTTTCCGCACGCAAATGCGCAAGCTCTGGTCCGTTACTCTTTCCGCCATATTCTGCGTCCGCTTCTTTGATGGCGGCCTGTATTTTGCTGCTAAATATATTGGCGCTATTGGTAAAACCATGGTTGTCTATTTGTGCCACAACTTCACCATCGACATTAACGCTCGCATACTCAGCGTAGCGCGGATTGTTTGCGGTTTCTGGGCGTGTTGTGTAACGCGATTCAAGTATTTTTTCCTGCATGTCGATATAGCGTTCGAATAATGAGTCATCAGCCATTTCGCTAAGATGCACTCTCTTTACACTGCTCATATCTATTTGACGAATATTGGGATCACTTAACGATATACCCTGCATAATATCTGACATAATCACTCCTTTGGTTTATTTGAATAGACTAAAGTCATGCAATATCTAGGCCAAGCTTAGCTGTAAGGGAGGGGGATGTGAGGGTATTTTTACGAATAAGCTGCGTATATATGTAGCGTTAGATGTGCTTTTTTATTGATTGTATTTATAACTAATTGCGAAGATAATTTTATAGAGATCGCTAAAGCTGTTTTAAAAACCGTCCCAACATTACTATATTGAACCGCACGCTTCTTGCTCATACTTAAAGAATCTTGAACGAAACTCGACCACACCGACATAGAACATCAATAAAGCCTGAATAAAAAATGTATAAATGGGAATTAGAATAGATGATGGCGGAGGAGGAGGGATTCGAACCCCCGATGGGCGTAAACCCATGCTGGTTTTCAAGACCAGTGCATTCAACCGCTCTGCCACTCCTCCGCGACATATTGAATAACAATGGATTGTGTTGTATACGAAAAGACGAGATGGAGTAAAGCCCTTTTTTACTTTTTTTATTAGTTTTGCTTAATTTTTCTTTATAGTTTATATTTTATAGTAATTGATTAGCCTTTATTTTCATTTAATAGTTTATATTTTATAGTCATTAATTAGTCCTAATTTAGGATGGGGGAAGCCTTTTGCAAGATCAAAACAACAATACAAATTTTAAAGAGTACACACTCGACCCTGTGCGCTCACTGACGCGCGGTTATATCCTCGCACTATTTATCATCGCCGCAATGAGCATTACGATCCATGTCATTATGGATCGTATTTTGGTTGAGCAAGACCTCGCCGCGACGATTGTTTCAAAAAGCGCAGCGGAAAACACGCAGATCCACATGATCGTAAATCTTGCCACCGAATTTTATTACACGCGCAACCCGAACATCGTTATTGAGATGCAGCAAGAAAATAATGCACTTAAAAACATTCATGAAACCTTGGTTGCGCGTAGCCAGTCAGATGATTTTAAATCCGGCGCCGCGCAGATCATTCGCAGCATTTACTTTGACCAACCGCATAAGCTTGATGTTAAAATCACGATGTTTGCAGCTAAAGTGGATGACTTTATTGCCGAATATGCCAGTACAGGCACAGTGAACGAAGACACTTATAACTATATAAACAGGCAATCTAGCCGCCACCTTACGCAGTCACTATCTACATCGCTTGTTTATTACGAGAACGCGTTCCTTGCAAAAGTGCAACGTTTACGCATGGTACAAATTGGCGCGATTATGATTATCTGTATCACATTGATGCTTGAAGCCTTCGCAATCTTTATGCCTCTTGTATCGCGTGTTAGCCGCTATGCAGAGCGACTGCATGAAATATCCATGACAGACATGCTTACGGGCATTGGTAATCGACGTTATTTCATCAAGCGTTCAAAACAAGAGATTCGCCGTGCAGCGCGCATGAAGAAGGATTTATGCTTATGTATGGTAGATATTGACCATTTCAAGCCAGTTAACGATACATATGGTCACGCAGCAGGGGATTACGTCCTTCGCGAATTTGTTGAAATTATCAAAACCGCCATCCGCCTTGAAGACGATGTTGCGCGTATAGGGGGCGAAGAATTTGTTATCCTTTTACCTGCCTCTGATATTCAAAGCGCTTTAATTGTCGCAGAGCGTGTGCGTCAAAAGCTCGAAGAGCGTCCATTCGTCCTGCCTGACACCAACCAATCCATCAAGCTGACGGCGAGTTTCGGCTTGTCACAAGTTAAGCTTGAGGATGATGAAGACGTAGAAGTGGCCATGGCGCGCGCAGATGAAGCACTATATCAGTCAAAAGAAAATGGCCGTAACCGCATAACTTATTCTGACCATGTCACAAACAACCTTGTTGAGGTTGGCGCAGGTCAGGGCTCACAAGAGGGGCAAGAAGAGGTCGGCAGCGCACCAAAATCAGCGACGGTCACCCCTATAAAGCCGATCTAGTTATAATTAAGGCGCAGTATTAAATGTTTTTCTTATCATCCAAATTTATTTGGGCTGTTATTGCGCCTTCATCATTAATGGTGGGGCTGATCTGTATTAATGCGGTTTTGTTTATGCTGAATAAAAACCGCACTGCAAAGCGTATCTTTTTCGTCAATGTCGCCATATTTCTTATTATTG
>MDTB01185480.1_pt1 | contig 42168 bp, 45 predicted proteins | sample 811161 | NCBI WGS metagenome assembly MDTB01 (sample SAMN05326650, study PRJNA326480) | marine metagenome | isolation source: seawater | place: Mediterranean Sea | collected 2009 | reverse complement strand
TAAAAATCATAGGTTTTTTAAAAATAATTGGAAAAGAAATAGATGTACTAGCCGGATGGGTTATTACTAATGTTGAATTTGCAACTAACTCACAAGTTCTGTTTTTATAACAATTTAAATTAAAAAAATTTTTATAAAAGTTTTGAGTTTCCAGATCACATCGCGGGTGAAGAGCAATAGAGATATCATAATTGCACGTATCTTTTACAAATATGAAAAAGTTTTTTAGTTCCTGAAAATATTTTTTACTAACAGGAGAGTCAAAGCCCTTAATAATTTTATAATCTGGATGATTAAATAGTATTTGATCTAAAAAAACTGCTGAATTTTTATTATCTTTAATTTTTAAAGATAAAAATTTCTTACTATGCTCATAGTCTATACTATGTACGTAAATAATTTTTTTAGGTTTTTTTAATCCGATCATTTTTTTATTGATGCCTTTTTCACCAGCCTGAAAAAGAAGGTCAACTTCTATTACATTTTCCCTTTTTAAAAACTGTTTTGTAAGTTTTTTTAGAAATTTAATTAATTTTAAAAATGATAATTTAATTAATAAGAAAATGTCGAAATGTTTAATTATTAATTGTTTAAAGTAATTAAGTTTTACAGAAACACTCACATCATCGCTAACGTCCTGGGTTTGTAACAAAGCTAGCTCTATAATTTTTATATTCAATTCCTTTAACAAATTGTTTATTTCAATTTTGAAAGTTTCTGGCGCTAATAACACGACATACTCAGGTGATATTTGAGTGAGTATTTTTTTTATATCATTTTTATTATATAAATTAAAAATATTCTTAAAAGTTGAATTAATTGAATTAATTTTCAAATTCTTGAAATAAATTTGACTAACATCAATAACACTTAAGTTTAACTTCTCTTTTAATATGTCGACTCCAAATTGTTCGTATTTAATTTTGTCAAATGGATAATAAGAGATGAAAGAAATATTTTTCATTATCTTTATAAATTTAACTCTTTAAACATTTTCTTATTTTTTAGTGTTGACCATGTTATATGCTTTTATAATCTTTTTAATGTTTGTATTTCTGAATTCAAGAATTTTTGGAATATTTTTAAACTTAGGATCTGTAACAATCTTCCAATACCAACTATTTTTTTTTATAGGAAGATGATCATCTTTTTTTCCATAGTTATGACTGATTTCCATTGCAACAATATGTTTTGAGTAAAGGTTTATAAATTTTAATTTATTAAAATTAAAAGCTTTAGATGCGAGATTTAGATGACCGATATTTAAGTTAATTCCAATTTCATTATATTTGAAAATCTTGAAAAATTTTTTAAACTCACCAGGTTTTTGCATAAGTAGATGATCTTTTGCTTGAATAGAACCCTCAGTCTCAATGGCTATTCTAACTTTATTTTTTTTAGCAAAATTGATAATTTCTTTCAAAGAAGCGACCATCATCTTCCATGAATTATTGTAATTTACCTTTAGAAGTTTTTTGTTATTCCATAGAAAATCGTAATTTTTTTTTGTTTTGTTTGCTCCTTTAGGATCAGTTAAGAAACCTGGATGAAAAGTATATAAGTTAGCAGATATCTTTTTGCTAAAAAGAATTGACTTTTTAATTTGTGATACGCTTTTTTTTCTAATCTCATTACTTTGAGAAGCTAAATTTAAAACCAAATTTTTTTTTGGTACTGGAAAATAATTATGGACACAAAAATTAAATCTATCGTAATTTTTAAAATCAAGTTTTTTTTCCCACACGTGATTAGATCCTAATTCAATATTATAAATTTTTTTTTTTGAAAGTAAGTTTAAAGCCTTGAATACACTATTATTGTCTTTTATAAAAGTTGTAGAAACAAAAAACATTTTAGTAAAACATCCTCTTTTTTAACACTGTATGCTTTTTAATATTTTGTTTAGCTTTCTTTCCAATTATTTTGTGTAAATCTTCAGGTCTTAAACCGTATGCAGGCCTTTTAATCTCGATAGAATCTTTTTTTACTTTTTGTCCTTTTAAAATTAATCTACTTGAGACAAGACTTTTTTTTAATTTTTTTCTATTTTCAATTTCACTTTTAATAACAATTTTTCTACTATTACCAAGAGCTTTTTCTGCTTTTCTTATTTCTTTAATAAATTTAATCAATTCATTGGGTTCTAGAGACATTCGATGGTCTGGACCTTTTAATTTTTTATTCAATGTAAAATGTTTTTCTATAATTTTGACGCCTTTTGCGACAGCTGCGATAGCTGAAGTAGCATCTAGTGTATGATCAGAAAATCCTATAGGACAATTAAATTTTTTTTTATATACATCAATTACGTTTAAATTAACATTCTCAATTTGAGTAGGATAATTTCCTGTACATTGCATTATTGCGAAATTTTTAAAGTTTGATGATTTAAGTAGGTTATAAGCTTTTTGGACTTCATTAAAATCACTCATTGCAGTAGATAAGATAATAGGTTTTTTAAATTTTTTTAAAAAAGATATAAATGGGTAGTTATCATTATCTGTTGAAGCAATTTTGTATGCTCTAACTTTAAGTCTATTAAGTAATGAAGCACTCTCTTTGTCGTAAGGCGTACTTAAAAAAGTAATTTTCTTTTTTTTACAATATTTCATCAACTCAATATGCATTTTTAGAGATATTTCCTGGGATTTTAATAAGGCAAACCAAGATAATTTTTTATCAGATCCGGTTGTCTCTATATGATATTGAGCCTTTGGGCCTTTAGGTAAAATTATATTTTCTGCTTTAAAAGTCTGAAATTTAACAGCATCTGCTTTTGCTTTAACCGCAATATCAATTAATTTTTTTCCTTTTGAGATAGAGCCGTTATGGTTTACGCCAGCTTCGGCTATAATATAAATAGGTGATTTATCGTTAATTTTTTTATTTCCTATTTTTAATTGCTGCATATAAAAATTTCTTTCCTTGTATATCTAACACAGGTCGATAATTGTTGAAAATAGTGGATCTCAAGTATCTTTGAAGCTTATTTTCGCTCAACTTTACTTTCAAATTATAAAATTCGTTTAATTTATTTAAATTATTATATTTTTTTGACCATTTATAATTATTTTTTTTTAATTTCTTTACTTATATTAATCCTGTTATTAAATAATTTATTGATAAACACTTTTGCCTGATAGTACATAGATAAATGAGTTTTTCTTAATAAAACTTTAAGGCTAATTTTAGATGAAATCTTGAATTTTTTAACATTTATTATTTTTCCTGAGTCAATTTTCTTTTCAATAAGATGAATGGTTGATCCAAAATATTTGTCATTATTCATTATTGCGTAATTTGCGCAACCAACACCCCTATATTTTGGTAATGACGGGTGAAAATTGATGGCAATACCTGTTTTTTTCAAAATTTTATTATTTAAAATAAGATAACTTCTAAAACAAATGATGTAACTATATTTATGTTTATAAAATTTTTTCGGTAAATTTTCATTATAAGTTTTAGAATAAAAAATTTTAAGATTAGCTTTTTTTTCAAGAATTTTTTTTAGTAAAATTGAGTATTTTTCATTTTTTCTGCAGCAAAATAATACTGTGATTTTTTTATTTAATTTTTTTTTTTGCTTTATAATCTTTTTCATTACAATCCTAATTTTTTTCAATAATTTTTCTTACTTGATCAAATAGATTTATTTTTCTACTTTTATAAAAAAATTTTATATTTGATCTAATGGCAGACTTTTTATCAGATAATTTATCTCCGATCATAATTATATTTTTTTTATTTAAAGACCATTCTTCGATCGCCTTGATTAACATTAAATTAGAAGGCTTTCTACATTTGCAGTTACGATTTTTTTTTGGATAATTAGGGTGGCAATAACAAATATAAAAATCATCAATTTTACAATTAAATTTTTTGAGATGTTTATTTATATGCGCATGAAATTTAATAACGTCTTTCTTATTAAAAAAACCTCTAGCCACACCTGATTGATTAGTTATTACAATCACAAGAAATTTGTTTTTTTTTAAGAGTTTAATTGCTTTGATAGCGCCAGGCAAAAATTTAAGATCTTTTATAAGATGTGTATAGCCTTTATCTTTAATTAATGTATTATCTCTATCAAAAAAAAAGGCTTTTTTTGTAAATTTATTCATAAAACATATTTTTAACATTAATTAAGTATATTGATGTAAAAATCAACATGAGAAAATTAGATCTTATTATTTTATGCGGAGGTCTTGGCAAGAGAATTAGGTCAAAGAGTAAAAATCTTCCTAAAATTCTCATTAATATAAATAAAAATAAACCATTTATTTTATATCAGTTAAGAATGATAAACTCAAAATATATTAAGAAAGTTATATTATCATTAGGATACAAAAAACAACCGATTGTAAAGTTTATTAAAGATAATAAAAAATTTAATCTTTCTTATAGTGTTGAAAAAAATTTGTTAGGAACTGGAGGGGCTATTAAAAATACTATTAACAAAAAAATAATTTCTAATCCTTTTTTGGTCCTTAATGGAGATACTTATATGAATATTAATATTGGTAAGATTATAAAATTCAATCATAAAAATAAAGTTAAAAGATCTTTAATTATTTTAAAAGAAAAAGAAAAAGGAAATAGATACGACCAATTTCAAATATATAAAAAAAAGATTGTGTTGAACGATAAAAAAGATAAGAAATTATTTATGAATTGCGGTTTGTACTTATTTTATAAAAAAGATTTTAAAAACAAAAAAAACAATTTTTCAATTGAAAGGGATGTCTTGCCAAATTTAATTAAAAAAAATAAATTAGATTACTTAATAAATCGTTCAAAAGTATTTTTTGATATTGGGATTCCGAAGGATTTAAACAGGTTTAAAAAATTTATAAATTTAAAAAGTTAACAAAATCAATCAAAAATACATCTTTATAATAATAAAACCTTTAAATTGTAAAAAAATTTGTTATATTGTTCAATAATTGAACTAAGGTAAATAAATGAATAAAGATATTATAAAATTGATATCATTTAAAGAGAGAGAGAAGATATCAAAAGTAATTCAGGTTTTTAACAAAACCGCTCCACTAACAGATAGCAAAGGCTTTGGTGTTGTTGTTAACAAATCAAAGAAATGTATTGGAGTTATTACCGATGGTGATATTAGAAGAATATTAAATCGTACTGGTAAAAATTTAACTATTAAAAATGTTTACAACAAAAAATTTTCTTTTGCTAAAGAATCTTCTTCAAAAACAGCTATTCTTCAAATTTTTGAAAAATTAATTAATAATAAAAATTATCATTTGTCTCTTCCCGTACTAGATGAAAACAAAAAAGTTGTTGATATAATGAATTATAATGATTTCTTAATTAATGACAAGAAACCAAGATGTATAAGAGTTAAAATTCCTGCAAGAATAAGTTTTGTTGGAGGGGGTACTGATTTTAGTGAGTATTTAATAAAAAATAAGTCATACATTTTAAGTGCCGCAATTCAAAAATATTTAACAGTTTCTTTATACCCGAGAAATGACTCTAAAATAGTAATTAAAAATTTTACTAATAATAAAAACTTATCTTTTAATAACCAATACGATCTTAAAAGAAATAAAAAAAACGATCTTGTTGTAAATTTACTAAAAAATAAAAAAATAAATACAGGATTTGACTTAGAAATTTTCTCTGATTTTGAACCAAAAACTGGTCTTGGTGGTTCATCCATACTTTCGCTAGCTATTCTTAAAGTTTTGAGTTTATTAAAAAACAATGAGGATACTGATGATTTTGATTTAATAAACGAAGCCTATAAAATTGAGAGATTAGACAGTAAGATCAAAGGCGGATGGCAAGATTATTTAGCTTCTATTTCAGGAGGATTTAACTGGATTGATTTGTTCCAATCTGAATTTTTTATAAATAGATTAAGAGTTGAGAAAAAAACACAATTAGAATTAGAAAATAATCTCATCTTGATAAAAATCGGTAAAAGAAAAAACTCAAGTAAAATACAAGAAAAAAAAATATTATCTTTCAAAAAAAATCCATCTGCAAAAGTAAATAATTTTAAAAAGATAAGAAGCCTATCAATCGATATGAAGAATTCTTTGATAAATGGTCAATTAAGTAAATTTGGTGAATTAATGGATCGTTCATGGTCTTTCAAAAAAAAACTAAATCCAAAATCTTCCAACAAAAAACTAAATAATCTATATAAAACAGCAAGAGAGAATGGCGTTCTTGGAGGTAAAATTCTTGGAGCCGGGCAGTCTGGATATTTATTAATATACGTAGATTCTAAATATCAAACAAATTTACTTGCTAAGCTAAGAAAAAAATCATCAAAACTTGAGTTCGAAAGAGTAAGCTTTTCCTCGGATGGTTTAAAATATTGGAAAATTTATTAGTATGAAAATTTTAGTTACAGGAGGAGGGGGTTATATTGGAGTATCTCTTGTAAGGGAGCTCTTGAAAAAAAATCATAAAGTTACTGTTTTGGACAATTTTTCATTTAATCAACAATATGTTTTTCTAGATTTGATAAATAATAAGAATTTCAAAGTAATAAATGATGATGTAAGAAATATTAAAATTTTTAAAAAATTAATTAAAGAACATGAATTTATAGTACCTTTAGCTGGTATAGTTGGCGCTCCCGCATGTAGTAAAAAACCAAGACTAGCTACAGAAATCAATTTAAACCAAATAAAGAATATTAAAAGATTTATTAAACCGATAAATAAAGTTATCTTACCAGTTACCAATAGCGGGTATGGTATAGGGGTTAAAGGAAAGTTTTGCACCGAAGAATCGCCACTTAATCCAATATCACATTATGGTATCACAAAGGTCAAAGCGGAAAAAGAAATCAGTAAAATTAAGAATTTTATAAGCCTCAGACTTGCTACAGTTTTTGGAATTTCAGGCAGGATAAGAACTGATTTATTGGTAAATGATTTTACTTACAAAGCTGTCTTTGACAATAGAATAGAATTATTTGAACCGCATTTTAAAAGAAATTATATACACGTACAGGATGTTGCTAAAGTAATTGTTTTTTGCATGAACAATTTTAAAAGACTTAAAAAAAATATTTATAATGTTGGATTAGAAACAGCTAACCTTTCAAAATTAGAGCTATGTAATTTAATTAAAAAAAATTATAAAAAATTTAAAATTAATATTAACGAGTTTACTAAGGACCCCGACCAAAGAAACTATATTGTGAGCAATAAAAAAATCTTAGCGACTGGTTGGAGACCTAAGCATTCTTTAGAATCAGGTATTAAAGAGTTAATCAAATGTTATGAGTCATTAAATATTGATAGAAATTCAAATGTTTAAAAAAAAAATAATAGCTTTGGTTTGCTGTCGAAAAAACTCTAAAGGTATTATAAACAAAAATATAAAAACTTTCTCTGGAAAACCTTTAATGTATTGGACCTACAAAAATATTTATAATTCTAAATTATTTGATGAAATTTACTTATCAACTGATAGTAAAAAGTTCGCCGAAATTGGTAAAAATATTGGTTTTAATGTTCCTCATTTAAGACCTGGAAATTTAGCAAAATCAAATTCGGATGTTTTTGAAACTCATAAATACTTCTTTAAAAAAATGAAAATCAAAGATCAAAACTCATATATCTGTATAATAAATAATAATCCTTTTATTAAAACAGATCTCATAAAAAAAAGTTTTCGTGTTTTCAAAAAAAATAAATTTGGTCATATCGTGATGGGAGCAATACCAGTAGAGTCAGACCAAATATTTTTTAGGCAAATGGAGAGAAAAAAAAATACTTTATATCCTAAATTTGGAAGAGCTCTTATTGGATCAAAAATTAATAGGCAAAATCATAAAACGTATTATAATATAGGTGATTTGAGATGGGGAAAACCATCTTGGTTAACAAATTATAAAAATTTTAATAAAAAAATATGTAAAAATGGTTTTAAATATTTTGAAGTCAATCGTTTAAAGTACCAAGACATTAATACTTTAAGTGACTGGAAACAAGCATTAGTAAAATTTAAAAATATATGATCCCAATTTTTAAACCAAAAATATCACTACGAGCAAAGAAAAATGTCGTTGACTGTTTGAAAACTTCTTGGATATCCAGCCAAGGGAAATTTATTAAAAAATTTGAAAAAAAATTGTCTCAATTTCATAATATGAATTATTGTGTTGCCACTTCAAGCTGCACAACTGCTTTACATTTGGCTTTAATGTCTCTTGAATTAAAGAAAGGCGATGAAGTTATTTGTCCAGCTTTATCCTTTATTGCCCCTGCTAATATGGTTGTGTTATCAAATTTAAAATTAGTTTTAGTTGATATTGAACCAAAAACGCTAACTATAGACGTTGATCAAATAGAAAAAAAAATTACAAAAAAAACTAAGGCTATTCTTGTAGTACATCAATTTGGTCACGCAGCAAATATGTCTAAAATTTTAAGACTAAAAAAAAAATATAATCTTAAAATCATAGAGGATAACGCTGAAAGTATTGGTGGTAAATTTAAAAAAAGATTAAATGGAACGATGGGCGATTTGTCAACTTTAAGTTTTTTTGCTAATAAAATTATAACTACTGGTGAAGGGGGTGCGGTACTAACAAACAATAAAAATCTTTACTTAAAATGTTTACAAATGAGAGATCATGGTATGTCCTTAAAAAAAAGATACTTTCACAAAATGTTAGGCTTTAATTATAGGATGACAAATCTGCAAGCAGCAATAGGATTATCACAAATACAAGAAATAAAAAAAATTCTTAAAACAAGAAACAAACAAATGAATTATTATTATCAACTTTTAAAAAACAATAAAAACTATTCTCTAAGAAAATTTGAAAGTTGGTGCCAACCTGTTCATTGGCTAACTACAATTACTTTAAAAAAAAACGGTAAAAGAGACAATTTGTTGAGATATTTAAAAAAAAAGAAAATTGATGCCAGGCAGATGATTAACCCTATTAATGAGGCAGTGCATATTAAAAAGTATATAAGGAATAAATTTAAAAACGCTTATACAATTTCAAAAAACTCTATTCATCTTCCAAGCGGCATAGGTTTAAGTAAAAAACAAATTAAATATATTGTTTCTAGGTTAAATGGGTTCTTCAACTAAAAAAAAGAACTAATGTCTTGTTCAATACTTGAACAAAAATTTAAAACATGTTAAATTATTTAAATAATTAAAATGAAAAACTTATTATATTATTTCAAAATTAAAATTTTACTTTCAGATAAACAAAAAAAAAGTTTTAATTTCTTTATCTTTCTTGCATTTTTTTCAATGTGTTTAGAAATTTTGAGTATTAGTTTAGTTATACCTATTATAAACTTACTAATCGGTACTAGAGAAAATTTAGAATTACCTTTTCTTGATCAGCTTTCATTAGTACAATATACTTTTGCAATTCTTCTTTTGCTTATATTAATAATTACCGCAAAAGTAATTTTTGTAACTTTTTTTAATAAAAAGGTTTTTAAATTTTACGAAGATTTAAAAGTTTCTTTATCGAGAGAAATTTACAGTATTTATTTAAGAAAACCGTATGAATACCACTTAACAAAGAACTCTGCTACATTAATTCGAAATATAGATGATGTGAAATTATTTGTATCCTCTGTAAGATATCTATTATTTATGATAGCCGAATGCATGATGGTATTAGGAATCTTTTCATTCATTCTCTTTTATGAGCCCATAGGAGCAATTAGTGCAGTATTATTTTTGGGAATTTTATCACTTTTAATTTATAAAAAAATTCAATCTGAGTCTAATAGCTTAGGATCAAAAAGACGTTATCATGACCAATACCGACTAATGTTTTTACAACAAGGATTCCACGCTATAAAAGATATCTTAGTTAATAATAAACAACATAGTTTTATAGAAAAATTTTCATTACATAACTCAAAGTCAACAAAGTACGAGTTCAGGCACAATTTTATTCAAACTTTACCCAGGCTTCTTCTAGAATGGCTATTAATAGTAGGAGCTACTTTGCTAATTGGAGTTTTTTTTATTCAAGGAAAAAATATAACTGAGTCTTTACCGACGTTAGGACTTTTTTTAATTGCGGCAATTCGTTTAATGCCTTCAATTACAAGAATTACTAATTGTATACAATCAATTGAATATGGAGAAGCTGTAATAAATTCTTTAAACGATGAATTTAAACATATTAATAATTATCAAAAGATAGATCATGTCAATAGTGAGAAAATAAGTTTTAATAGGTCTATTGAAATAAAAAATGTAAACTTTAATTATAAGGGTTCTGAAAAAAATATTTTGTCACAAATTAATTTAAAGATTAAATTTGGGGAAAATTTAGGCTTATTAGGTTTTAGCGGATCAGGTAAAACAACTTTAATAAACTTGATCTTAGGACTACTTAAAAGTTCTGAAGGAAAAATTTTAGTTGATGGGAAAGACATCAATAACAATCTTAAAAGTTGGCAAAGTTATATAGGTTACGTTCCTCAAACAGTTTATTTGACTGATGATACTTTAAAACAAAATATAGCTTTTGGTGCTCTTAACGATGACAAAATAGATAATGATAGATTGAATAAGTCAATTAAAGATGCTCAACTTGTTAAATTTGTTAATGGTCTTAAAAATGGCATTAACACAAAAGTGGGTGAATTTGGAGAAAGAATATCTGGTGGTGAGAGACAAAGAATAGGAATAGCCAGAGCTTTATTCAACCATCCAAAACTTTTAATTTTAGATGAGTCAACTAACTCATTAGACTCCCAGACAGAGGAAAAAATTCTTAAAGATGTAGTTTCACTTAATAAAGAAATGACAATTATTATGATTGCTCACCGATTAAGCACACTTAAAGAATGTAATAGAGTCCTAAGACTATCAAACTCCATTCTTGAAGAGGTAACAGTTAAAAGTTAATCTATTAATTATGCAATTTATAAGCAAAAATTTTAAAAATAAAAAAGTCATAGTAACTGGTCACACTGGATTTAAAGGTAGTTGGTTATCACTTTGGCTTTATCTAAAAGGTGCGAAAGTTTTAGGAATTTCAAAAAATATACCAACTCAACCCTCACATTTTAATTCTATAAAGCTCCAAAAAAAATTAATACATAAAATAGTAGATATTAAGGATAAAAAGAATATTCAAAAAATTTTTAAGCAATTTAAACCTGATTTTGTATTTCATTTAGCCGCTCAATCTTTGGTAAAAAAGTCGTACACTAACGCAGTAGATACTTGGCAAACAAATACTATAGGAACTATAAACATCCTTGAGGCAATAAAAACTTTAAAAAATAATTGCGTAGGAGTAATCATAACGAGTGATAAATGTTATAAAAATTTAGAAATTTCAAGAGGTTATAACGAAAACGATATCATCGGTGGAATTGACCCATACAGTGCATCAAAAGCTTCTGCTGAGTTAGCAATAAACTCTTATGTAAAAAGTTTTTTTGTAAAAAAGAAAAACATTAAACTTGCAGTTGCTAGAGCAGGCAATGTAATTGGTGGTGGAGACTGGTCAGAAAATAGAGTGGTGCCCGATTGTATAAGGGCTTGGTCAACATCAAAAATTTTTAAGGTAAGAAATCCAAATTCAACAAGACCATGGCAACATGTATTAGAAGCTTTAAGTGGTTATTTAATTTTAGCAATTCAATTAAAGAAAAATGACAAAATAAATGGCGAAGCATTTAACTTTGGCCCAAAAAGCAATGTTGAAAAAAAAGTGAGTAAGCTTATTAAAGAAATGAAGCTGAATATCGGTAGAATTAAAATTATAAAGAAAAAAAATAATAAATTTTATGAGTCTCAACTTCTAAAACTTAACAGCAAAAAAGCGAAAAATCTCCTAAATTGGAGATGTATTCTTAATTTTAGAGAAACAATCAAAATGACAGCGTTGTGGTATAAAAATTTTTATGAAAGAAAAGTTGAGTCTCTTCAATTTTCAAAAAATCAAATTTTGGAGTATGAAAAAAAATTAACAGAGAGGCATTAAAATCTAATTATGAAAGTAGTAATATTAGCAGGAGGTTTAGGAACAAGATTACAAGAGTATACAAAAACAATACCTAAGCCCATGGTTAAAATTAAAAATAAACCTATTCTAGTACATATAATGGAGCATTATTTTAAACATGGGTTAAAAGATTTCTATATAGCTTTAGGATATAAAGGTTCTGTAATTAAAAAATACTTTAAAAAAAATAAATTTTCAAAATGGAATATTAGATTAATTGAAACAGGTCTTAAAACGATGACCGGAGGGAGATTGAAAAGACTTACAAATTATATAGGTTCAGAAACTTTTTTAATGACTTATGGTGACGGTGTATCAAATATAAATATAAAAAATTTGATAAGCTTTCATAAAAAACACAAAAAATTAGTTACTATGACCGCTGTGAGACCTCCAGCTAGATTTGGAGCAGTAAAGATAAAAGGCAATTCTGTAAACTACTTTAAAGAAAAATCTAAACTCGACGAAGGCTGGATAAATGGTGGCTTTTTTGTAGTTGAACCCGAATTTTTAAAATATATCAAAAATGACCAAACATATCTTGAAAGAGAACCACTAGAAAAAATTTGCAAATTAAAACAGTTGTTAGCTTATAAACACTATGGTTTCTGGCATTGTATGGACACAAAAAGGGATAAGGACAATTTAGAAAATATTCTTAAAAAAAAATAACTTGAATTGGGAGTTTTTTGAAAAATAAACATTTACTTATAGCGGGTGGTACAGGTTTCATAGGCTATCATCTTGCTAATTTTGCAATTAAAAAAGGTTGGAAAGTAGTAAGTATTTCATCTAAACGACCATCAAGAAATAGAAAAGTCAAAAAAGTAAAATACCTTTTATGCGATATAAATAATAAAAAAAAAATTAAAAATATTGCAAATTTAAATTTTGATTATGTAGTCAATTTATCCGGTTATGTTGATCACTCAAATAAATCAAAGACTTATAAAACTCACTACTTAGGATGTAAAAATTTAGCAAATGCTTTTTTAAATAATGAAAAAATTGTGTCTTTTGTGCAATTAGGAAGTAGTCTTGAGTACGGTAATCTAAATCGTAAACACAAAGAAAATATGAAATGTAATCCAGTTTCTATTTATGCAAAATCTAAATATTATTCTACAAAATATCTTCTAAATTTAAGCAAAAAATATAATTTTCCAGCAACTGTAATAAGGTTGTATCAATCCTATGGTGAATTCCAGGATTTTAATCGTTTAATACCTTTTGTTATAAAAAATTGCCTTAAAAAAAAAAAATTTGAATGCTCCCCAGGCAATCAGATAAGAGACTTTATTCACGTCTCGGATGTTATAGGAGCTATTTACAAGTCACTGACTACTAGGAAAGCAAGAGGACAAATAATTAATATTGGAAGCGGCAAAGGTTTTAAAATTAAAGAAATAATTTTAATGATTAAAAATCTCACTAGAGGAGGAACCCCAATTTTTGGAGCAATTAGTTTAAGACCTGACGAGTCAAACACTGTCATTCCAAATATAAAAAAAGCTAAAGGCCTTATCAGCTGGTATCCAAAAATAAAATTGGATAATGGGTTAAAAAAAACTATAAAATATTACAAAAAAATTTTTAATCTATAATGGTGGGTGTGATAAGAATTGAACTTATGACCTCTACGATGTCAACGTAGCGTTCTACCACTGAACTACACACCCCTATACTTTTTTCAATAAAGTGATATAGATTTTTAATAATATATTATATCTATATTTTAAATGATAATTTTAAACAAATTTTTACAATATACCTTACAAATATTACTTTATACGTTTCCAATTACTTTTATTTTTGGTAATCCCGCAATAAATCTATTCATAGTTTTGATTTCAATTGCAGGAATAGCTTATTATAAATCTAATTTAATTAAATGGGATGAGAGGTTTGTTTTTTTAAGTTTTGTCTCTTTTTTCATTATTGTTTTTGTATCTTCTGTATTGGAATTTTATTTAGATGGAAAAAATCCAGATTTTTTAAAATCAATACTTTTTTTTAGGTATTTTATTCTTATGTTAGTAGTAAAAAGTATGGTTACAAACAGTCATCTAAAATTGAATTTTTTTATTAATTCCTGTCTTGTTATTTCAATATTTGTTGCATTAGATATATTTATACAATTTATTTTTGGAAAAAATTTCTTTGGCTATGAGCCAATTTCATGGCCTACGAACATATTCTATTACTCGGGTATTTTTAAAACTGATTTGATTGCTGGTGGATATTTATTAATGTTTTCTACAATAGGTCTTTTTGGAATTCCATTGCTTATCCAAAGAGATAAAAAAATACTGTTATATTTAATTTTTATTTCAAGTGCAGTATTTTTTGTTTGTTCAATCATTTTGTCCGGGAATAGAATGCCATTATTGATGTTTTTATTTTTCTTATTTATTCTTTCTATTATTCAAATAAATAAAAAAATTAAGATTAACTCTATAATTTTTGTTTTGTTTCTTTTCTTTTCAGTTTCAACTCTAATCTTAAAATCAGAAAATATAAAAAAAAGGTTTGGAAATTTTTATGCAGGTATCCCGAACCCAATAACAATTTTAAAAGAGGTAAAAAATAATTATCCAGAGTTAGATAAATATAAAAATTCTGGAAAAAGAAGTTATAATTTAGATGAAATTAGACAAAACTATGATTATAATATTTTACCATTTTACACTGGACATATACAACTTTACATCACTTCAATAGATTTATTTTTAGATAATCCTATTTTAGGTAAAGGAATTAGATCATATAGGCATTACTGTCATGAAAAGATACACATGCCTAACAGACTTTGTCAAAGTCATCCACATAATTTTGTTTTAGAAATTTTAAACGATGTTGGTATCATAGGTTTAATTATTTTTTTAGCACCAGTTTTAAGATTATTACTAATTAATTATAAAAAATATAAATTCTTTTACTATAATACTGGCTCTATATCCCACTGGATATTTCTCGCAATAGTTTTAACTCTCATAATTCATCTATTTCCATTCAAGAGCACAGGGAGTTTCTTTTCTACCTTGAATGCTGCCTACACATTTTTATTAATAGGTATATTATCTGGATTAAGTGAGATAGGAAAAAACAACAATTAATCTAGAAGTTTTAACCAAAATTTACGTTTTTTCTATATTTACAATCTTTATATAAAATAATATAAAGCCTTGCCTGGTAATTTTTGCGAAGGGGCAATACCCGATCCCATTCCGAACTCGGAAGTTAAGTCCTTCAGCGCCGATGGTACTTTGTCTTAAGGCACGGGAGAGTAGGACGTTGCCAGGCTTAAAAATTATGAAAGTTGTAAGCTCACTAAAATCCCTAAAAAAAAGAGATCTTAACTCTAAATTAGTTAAGAGAAGGGGAAAAGTTTACATAATAAATAAAAAAAACCCTAAATTTAAAGCACGCCAAGGTTAATCCTGTTATGAACAATAATAATCACAAAAGTACCTGGGAAGGTTTTACAAAGTTTGTCCTTTGGGGAACCATAGCAGTGATAGCTATTCTTGTTATTTTAGCTATAACTTTATTGTAATAAAATAATATGATTATCGGATCTACAAAAGAAGATACAACTATTGAAAAAAGAGTGGCCCTCACCCCTGAAACTGCAAAAAATATTATTAATCTAGGATTAAAAATTTATATTGAAAAAGACTATGCAGGCCACATTGGAATAAATGATAAAGACTTCGAAAATGTTGGAGTAATAATTAAAAACAATTCTAATGAGGTTCTAAAATCAAGTAAATTACTAATAAAAGTCAATTGTCCAACAATCAAAGAAATTAAAGATATGAATGAAGAGACTATTTTAGTTGGAATGATGAATATTTCAAAAAATAAACAACAAATAAATGAAATGATTAATAAAAAGATTAATGTATTTTCACTCGAATTGTTGCCTCGTATTACTAGAGCGCAATCAATGGACGTACTATCTTCTCAATCAAATTTAGCAGGTTATAGAGCAGTAATAGACTCTATATTTGAATTTGAAAAAGCAGTTCCAATGATGATGACAGCAGCCGGGACTGTTCCTGCTGCTAAAGTTTTAGTAATAGGTGCCGGTGTTGCAGGTTTACAAGCTATTGCAACAGCAAAAAGATTAGGAGCCATTGTATCAGCTACCGATGTAAGAGCGGCTTCCAAAGAACAAGTTGAAAGTTTAGGTGGTAAATTTTTATCTGTTGATCAAAAAGCAGATATGGAAACCTCAGGAGGTTATGCCAAAGAAGTCAGTGAAGACTATAAAAAAAAACAAGAGGAAATGATGCAAGATGCATTAGGTAAAAATGACATTGTAATTTGTACAGCACTTATACCTGGAAAGCCTGCACCAAGAATTTTAAACGAGAAACTGGTTAAATTAATGAAGCCTGGCTCAATAATTTATGATTTAGCTTCTGAGCAAGGAGGAAATTCAGCTTTTTCTGACCCTGGTAAAATTAATTTGGTTGAAGGAATAAAAATAATTGGTGTCAAAAGCTTAATGAATAGATTGCCGCTTACAGCGTCAAGTTTGTATGCAAAAAATTTGTTTAGTTTTATTCGTAATTTATATAGTCGCGATAAAAAAGATTTTAATATTAACCCAGAAGATGAGATAATAACTAAAACACTAATAAAAAAGATTTAGCAATGGAAATAGACCCATTTATTTTTAGATTGAGTATTTTTGTTTTATCGATTTTTATTGGTTATTATGTCGTATGGAGCGTGACCCCTTCTTTGCATACTCCTTTAATGTCAGTAACTAATGCAATTTCTTCTGTGATAATAGTAGGCGCCATAATCGCTGCTTTGTCAGGAACATCAGAAAACGTTTTTAATACATCGAGTATTTATGGATTTTTAGCGATTATTTTAGCAGCAGTGAATATTTTTGGCGGATTCCTTGTCACTCAAAGAATGCTTCAAATGTATAAAAAAAAGAAAGATAAAAATAAATGATATCCCCAAATTTATCAGCTATTTTTTATTTAATTTCAGGGATTTTATTTATCCTTGCTTTAAGAGGATTGTCTTCACCAGATACATCAAGACAAGGAAATTATTTTGGTATCGCAGGAATGACTATCGCAATTATTGCAACCTTTCTGTCTGTAGGTAACTTTTCTAGTACTTTTATTTATATTTTGATTTTTTTATTAATTGGAGGTTCGATTGGGGCTTTTATTGCATTTAAAATTCCAATGACTGCAATGCCCGAATTAGTAGCAGGCTTTCACAGTTTAGTTGGTCTTGCAGCAGTATTTGTTGCAATCGCAGCTTTTTTAAATCCTGAAGTTTTTAACTTGGGACAATTAGGAAATATAAAATTAGCAAGTCTTGTAGAAATGTCTATCGGAGCTGCAGTCGGAGCGATCACTTTTTCTGGATCTATAATAGCTTTCTTAAAGTTAAGAGGGATAATGTCGGGGGCACCAATCACTTTTTTAGGACAACATTTTTTAAATTTAATTTTAGGATTAGGAATTTTCTTACTCATTTTTTATTTATGTAAAACACAGTCTGAAACTATTTTTTGGGCTTTAATAGCCACTTCTTTTTTAATTGGAGTCTTATTAATAATACCAATAGGTGGAGCAGACATGCCAGTTGTAATATCTATGCTAAATTCCTATTCAGGTTGGGCTGCTGCTGGTATTGGTTTTACATTAGAAAATACAGCCTTGATTATTACTGGAGCTTTAGTTGGTTCATCCGGAGCTATACTTTCCTATATAATGTGTAAAGCGATGAACAGATCCTTTTTTAGTGTAATTCTTGGAGGCTTTGGTGCAGATAGTTCTTCTTCAACATCAAATGAACAAAAAGATAAAAAACCAGTTAAAAGCGGCAATGCAGAGGATGCTGCTTTCTTGATGAAAAATGCATCATCGGTAATTATAGTGCCCGGATATGGAATGGCTGTAGCTCAAGCCCAACATGCTTTAAGAGAAATGGTAGATAAACTAAAAAAAAACGATATTAAAGTTACTTATGCCATACATCCTGTAGCCGGAAGAATGCCAGGGCATATGAATGTTTTATTAGCCGAGGCAAACGTTCCTTATGATGAAGTATTTGAATTAGAAGATATTAACAATGATTTTGCAAACTCTGACGTAGCTTTTGTAATTGGAGCAAACGACGTAACCAACCCTGTAGCGAAGACAGATCCTAAAAGCCCTATATTTGGTATGCCTGTACTTGATGTAGAGAAGTGTAAGTCAGTTTTGTTTGTGAAAAGGAGTCTATCTCCAGGTTATGCAGGGATCGATAACGAATTATTTTATAGAGACAATACTTTAATGTTATTTGCTGATGCCAAAAAAATGACAGAAGATATTGTAAAAAATTTGGATTAATGAAAACTAAAATCTTTTGTGACATTGCTGATTTTAAAACGATTAAATTTTATAATGGCAAATCATTAGTTAACGGCTTTACCACAAATCCGAGCTTAATGAGATTAGCTGGTGCAAAAGACTATAAAAAATATTGTTTAAAAATTTTAGGAGTGTGTAAAAAAAAACCTATTTCTTTTGAAGTATTTGCGGATCATCCAAAAGAGATGTTGAAACAGGCATATAAAATTAATAAATGGGGAAACAATGTCTATGTTAAAGTTCCGGTTGTTAATTCCAAAGGAAAATTTATGGGAGCAGTTATAAAGGAGCTTAGTTCGAAAAATATTAAACTCAATATAACAGCTGTGTATACCATCAATCATGTAAAAAAGATTATAAAATGTTTGGATAAAAGGACAAAATCGATTATTTCAATTTTTGCAGGCAGAATGGCTGACAAAGGTATCGATCCTATCCCAGTTTTAAAAAAAAGTATGTCGTTAAAGAAAAAATATAAAAATGTTGAAATATTGTGGGCCAGTACAAGAGAAGCATATAATTATATTCAAGCGAAACAACTAAATTGTGAAATAATTACTATGCCACCTAAAATTATAGCTAAAATTTTAAGTTTTAAAAAAAATTCTTCAAAATTAACACTTGATACTGTTAAAGGATTTTTATCAGATAGTAAAAAATCTCGATTTAAGATCTAATCATTCTTTTTACTTTTAAAAAAGGTTCAACAAAAATATTTAAGAACTTAATCAAAGAATTTTTATTATCTATTGCAACAGCGGTCTTCAAGTCAATTATTTTTGCGCGGTTTTTTTCAATAAATTTTTCAAAATTACTAAAATCTTTTTCGTTCCAATAATTGATGTGTAATTGTGTTGATTGAATACCAAAAGGAAAAAAAAATAATTTATAAAATAATTGAGGAACAAACTTAATTTCATTTAAAGTGAAGGGTGAGAGTCCGTAACCATCTATTACTTGATTAATTCCAAACTTTTTTAAAGCTATGAATGTATTTAAATCATAAGTATGGTTAGGTGCAAAAAAAGTATCTATTTCAATATTATTTTCTTTAAAAATTTGTAATCCTTTTTCAATTCGCAACATTTGTACTTCAATAGGGTGGCCAAAAAATTCAGATCTTCCACCATAATTAAAATAATCTTTTTTTCCGGTTTCATTATCGTAAACATGTGTATAACCATGCATTGCTATAGACCATTCTTTAGAGTGCCAATTTTTTACTATTTTCCAAAATTCATTTCTTCTCGGGTAGCTTAAAAGTTCTTCATCTTTGTTGTTTGGAATAATTCCAACTACAGGTTTGATATCAAATTTATTTAACAGACTTTCGCACTTATCCATCATTTTCCAATTCATATTAGGTGCAATGTCATCGAATCTGATCAAAATTCCTGTACATTTTTTTAAAGATTTGAAAAAATTATTATACATTTTAAAAAATATTACTTTATCATTATTAAATTGATATTTATAAATCAATTTTTAAAGTTCGTAAAATAAATGAAACATAAAAAAGTACAAATAAGTATTATTTTAAATTGTTATAATGGTAGCAAATACTTAAAAGAAGCTTTAAATAGCATTCAAAACCAATCATATAAAAATTGGGAACTGATTTTCTGGGATAATCGCTCAACGGATAATAGCAAATCAATTCTAAAATCTTATGAAAATAAAAAATTTAAATACTTTTTGGCAAAAAAACATACAAGTTTGTATGCTGCTAGAAATTTAGCTATTTCAAAAGCAAAAGGAAAATTCATTAGTTTCATTGACTCGGACGATACTTGGGAAACTGATAAATTAAAAAATCAGATTAAACTCTTTAAGGAAAAGGATACAGCAGTTGTTTATGGAAATTCATGGATTAAAAGAGAAAAGACTAATAAAAAAAAAATATTTATAAAAAAAAAAATGAAAAATGGATATATTCACAATGAATTAATCAAAAGTTATAACGTTGGAATTCTTACTGCTATTATAAAAAAAAAGAATTTAAATAAAAAAAATAAAGTATTTGATGACAAATATAATATCATTGGGGACTTCGATTTATTTATAAAATTATCAAAAAAATATAAATTTAAAGTTGTTCAAAAACCAGTTGCAACCTATAGAATACATGGAGAAAATTTGTCAATTTTAAAAAAAAAATTAGAAATAAAAGAATTTGAAAACTGGTACAAAAAAAATAATCAGATTCTGAGTTTTCAAAATAAAAAAATTATAAAGAATAAAATTACACAATTGAAATTCGTAAATAAAAAATTTGAAGAAGGATTTATCAAAACATTCTGCTTTTTCTTTAAATTTAATAATGTAAGTTTTAAAAATTTGATAATTCTGTTTACTCCAAAATATATTTTAAAAAAAATAATGTGGTTTTATTAGTGTTATGATAAGAAAAATTTTTAATTTTATAACTTCTTTTTTAAACGAAATATATATTTTTGAGTCAAAATGTAATAAAAAAAAAATTAAGTATAAAAGCTACCTTTTAAAAGAATATCGAAACTTAAAACAGATTAAAAACCGCCAAATAATTAAATACATAAAAGTTGGAGATAAAGATTTAAGATTTAAAAAAAAACAAGTTTTGTTTGCTCTTTTTCATGGACAACAAGTAACAAGTTTCGGGTGGATGAATAAAAAATCACGTTGGTTTATCTCAGAGATAAATAGAGGTATCAATATAAAAAACTCAATAATTCTATATGATTTTTTTACTTTCCCAAATTTAAGAAATAAGGGTTATTATTGTAAAATTTTAGAGTTAATTAAAAATATAAAAACTAAAAAAATTTACATAATTTACTCTTTAAAAAATAATGAAAGTAGCACAAAAGGTATCCTTAAAGCTAAATTTGTTTTAAGGAACAGAATGAAAAGATTATTTTAAAATGCTAAACTACAAAGTTTTCAGTTCGTTTGATGAAAAATGTTACAATGATTGGAAAGAAATTTCTCAAGCTGGCAATTATAATTTCTTTCAAAGTTATGATTATTTAAAAAAAATTGCTTCTAACCAAAAAAATAAATTAAAAATTATATCCATTTACTACAAAAAAAAAATTATTGCATTTCTTCCACTTGAAATTAAAAAATATTATATTTTTAATGTTTTACAATGGATTGGAACTGGAATATCAGATTACTGCAATCCTATAATTTCAAAAGACGTGCAAAATTATTTAACAGATAAAGAATTTCAAAAAATATGGAAAGATATTTTAAACACTATAGGTAAAATTGACTTGATTTTGTTTAATAATCAACCATCAGAGATAAATAACTTCACCAATCCATTTACAAAATACTTAAACTCTTTTGAAATTTCAAAAATTTATCAGATTAAACTTGATGGAAATATTGAACAATATCTTAAAGACCTTAAGTCTAAAGATAATAAAAAATTTTATGAGATTCAAAGAACTATCAACAAATCCGAAAATTTACAAAAAGAATTTAATGTTATTTTTGATGTAAAAGAACTTCCTCACAGTAAAATTGACATAAAAAAAGTTATTAATGAAAAAGCATATCAACTACGCAAAAAAGGAATTAAAAATAAATTAAATAATGATTTTATTAACACTTTTAACGAATTGATAAATTCTAGTAAAAAAAAATATGTGTTAGCGTCTTTAAAAATCAATAACGAAACAATATCGTCTTGCGTAGGAATAATACTTAATGAAATCTTTTATTACTATATTCCTATGATAGTTTCAGAAAAGTATAACAACTTTAAACCAGGAAAAATATTGACTTTAAAAATTATAGACTGGTGTTTCAAGAATGAAATAAAGTATTTTGATTTTGGTTTAGGAGATGAAAAATATAAAGCAAATTTTAGTAATTACTCTTTTCATATACACAGGTACATTGAACACAAAAACTTCTTAGGAAAATTACTTATATCAATTTTGAAAATTGTCTTTTTTAAAAAAAAATTTGAAAAATAAAATTTGGTTGCGGGGGAAGGATTTGAACCTTCGACCTTCAGGTTATGAGCCTGACGAGCTACCAGACTGCTCCACCCCGCGATGAGTTAAACCTTTTTGAGATTTATTGCTTGAAGCTTTTCTTTATCCTCTTTTATATCAAACTTAAGTAATTGATTTTCTTTAAGCACTCTAAGTTTTGAATTTTCTAAAGCTGAGACGTGCAAAAATATGTCTCTATCTTTTTCTTCTTCTCTAATAAAACCATAGCCTTTTTTTGAACTAAACCATTTAACTTTTCCTTGAGGCATTTTTCTCCTTAATTAAATTAATATCTATTTCTTAGTTTTTGTTGTTTTTTAATTCTTTTCAAATTTTCAGTTTTAATTCTTTTCTTTTTTTCAGATGGTTTTTCGTAAGTGCTCTTCATTTTCATGACTCTGAAAAAACCTTCTTTTTGTAATTTTCTTTTTAAAACTCTTATTGCTTGTTCTACATTATTATCTTTAACTTCTATTTTAATAAATACCTCCAGTTATAAATTTGTAGTTAACATTTAAGGAAAGCATTGTCTATACGATTAAAGACAAAATTTATAAGATAATATTTATTTCTCAGATTGTTGAACCTGGTTTTCTTTTTGAAGCTTTTTTTCTTCTCTTAATATTCTCTTTTTCTCTCTCTCAACTCTTCTTTTAGCTTTATCCCAAGCTTTTTGAAAAGACTCCTGAGTGCATAAAGCAAGTATAACTGGATCTCTTGGTTTAAGTTGTGAAAAATTCCAGTAGCTTCTTTTTCTAATCAAAGACACAGTTCCTTTTGTGCTTCCAACTAATTTAGAAATTTGTCCATCAGTTAATTCAGAAGCATTTTTACATAACCATAAAATCGCATCAGGTCTATCTTGTCGTTTGGATAAAGGAGTATATTTTGGCTTTTTTCTCTCTTTAATTTGAATGTTTGTATCTTTTTTAATTAAATTTAAATTTCTTTCTGAATCTTTAGAGCAAGCATCTATTTCATTTCTTGATAGTTGTCCTGCTAAAATTGGATTATATGCTTTGATACCTTTAGCTACATCTCCATCAGCTATTCCCTTTACCTCTAGTTCATGCAAATTACAAAATTTAGCAATTTGTTTAAATGTAAGATTTGTGTTTTCTACAAGCCAAACAGCCGTAGCTTTTGGCATAAATGGAAATTCTTGCATAATTATTTTTTTCTTAGATTGCTAAATTTTTTATTATATTTGCTGACCCTTCCTTTATCCAGCACTTTTTGAGATCCACCAGTCCAGGCAAAATGTGATTTTGGATCAATGTCAAGTTTAAGAGTATCATTTTCTTTTCCCCAAGTTGACTTAGTTTCAAATTCACTTCCATCAGTCATCACAACTTTTATTTTATGATAATTAGGGTGTATTTTCTTTTTCATTGATCGACTTTTATAATATAAACTAGTTTTTCTCAATATTTTTTTTTGTAATTAATTCCTTTAATTCTTTATGTATAAGCGAATTAGATGCTAAAGTATTCATTTTAGATTTATCAGTATCTTCGTCCTCAAAAAAATCGATATAACCCCCTGACTCCTTTACCAATATTATTCCTGCAGCTATATCCCAGTAATTTAGCTCTCTTTGCCAAAAACCATCAAAGCGTCCACATGCAACGTTTGCTATATCTAATGATGCACTTCCAAATTTTCTCAAAGGCACATTAATTTCTTTTGAAATTTTGATAAATTCATCGAAAATCTTATCCTTACATTTGCTATTAATTCTGGGGCCTCCAGTGCCAATGATTGAATTTTTTAATTTATTTTTTTTAGAAACTCTAATTCTCGAATTATTTAAAAAGGCTCCATTTCCTTTTTCAGCAAAGAACATTTCGTTTTTAATAGGGTCAAATATTATACCACTTTTTATTTCATTATTTTCCTCATAACCAATCGAAATAGCAAATTGCGGGATTCCATTTAAAAAATTACTTGTTCCATCGATAGGGTCAATAATCCATCGATTAGACACATTTTTTTCGTTAATTTTTCCAGTCTCTTCACTCAAAATTCCATAGTCAGGGTATGCTTTTAACAACTCCTCAATTATAATTTTTTCAGTTCTTTTATCTGCTGAGGAAACAAAGTCGCCTGGACCTTTAGCAGATACTTGCAGTTTTTCCAACTCGCCAAAGTCTCTTATAAGAGATTTTGAAGCTTTCATACACACTTTGTAAATTAAATTTAATTTTGGAGAATTTATTCTCATTTCAATTTATCTTTTTTACGTATTCGAGTGTTCTAGTGTCAATTATAATTTTATCTCCCCCTTCAATAAACGGTGGCACTGAAATTGATAAACCATTATTTAATTTTGCTGGTTTATAAGAAGAAGCCGCTGTTTGACCTTTGACTACTGCATCAGTTGTTTTTACCTCACATTCGATATTTTTTGGTAATTCCAAATTAATTGGCTTTTCATCTATCAAGGAAATTGTCACTTCTAAGTTCTCTTTTAACAAGTTTGCTTTTTCATTAATAATACTTTTAGGTAAAGATATTTGTTCAAATGATTTATTATCCATAAAAAAACAATTTTTATCATCAGAATATAAAAAATTAAATTTTTTTTCGTCCACTTCAGCTTTCTCGATGGTTTCATTAGATCTAAATCTCTCATTTAGTTTTGTACCTCTCAATATACTTTTAAGCTCAACCTGATTAAATGCCCCTCCTTTTCCAGGTTTTACGTGTTGTATTTTTAGAACATTCCATAAATCATCTTTATGTTCGAGTATCATACCTATTTTTATTTCGTTAGCAGTGATCTTCATTTATTTAAATTTTTTTATTGCAATTTCCGGTTTTAAGTCAGGGTTATTCCAAATAAAACTAGATATTGCAATATAATTAACTCCTAATCTCAAAAGCATTTTATAATTAGTATTGTCTATACCTCCTATTGCAACAATTGGTATAGATGTTCTTTTTCTAATTATTTTTAAATTATTAATGTTAATTTTTTTTGCTTTAGGTTTTAATTTAGAGTTAAAAAAAGATCCCAAAGCAATATAATCTGCTTTTTCATTTACGGCTTTTTTTACAAGATTTAAAGAATTATGACAGGTTTTACCTATTATTTTTAATTTTAATAATTCTCTAGCTTTTTTAAGTTTCATATCTGATTGACCTAAATGACAACCATCTAAATTCATAATTTTAGCAATTTTTGGATTATCATTTATAATTAATTTAACTTTATTTTTCTTTGTAATTTTTTTTATTTTCCTTAGATGAGATAAAATAATATGATTTCTGACGTTCTTTAGACGTAATTGAAAATATTTTACCTTTCTTGTTTTAAGAACTTTAGATAAGTCTGAAAAAAAATTCTTGTAAATTTTTTTTGGAGAGATTAAATAAATTATTTTTACCAAATTAGGCTGCTTTTCCTTTTTCTAAATCTTCTTTCCATTCAGCTTTAGAGGATAAACCGTTCATTTTTGCTCTATGATCAAATACTTCTTGAACTTTCTTGATATTTTGCATTTCTTTTGACCAAATTTTTAAGGCACTTTGTTGAAGAGCTCTTCCGTACGAGAAAGTAATTAAAAAATCAGTGTCGTTAATTTTATTAATTTCATTTAAATTCTTACTCGCTTCTATCTCTGATTGACCCCCAGATAAAAAAGCTATGCATGGCACTTTAGATGGAACATTTTTTTTTAAACATTCAATTGTTTTTTTTGCTATCTCTTCATTCGAAACATTTTTTTTATTTTCTGATCCAGGTAAAATCATATTTGGCTTTAAAACTGTAGCTTTTAAATTTACTTTGTGTATTTCTAATTCATTATAACATTCATTTAAAACTGCTGTAGTAACTTTGTAACAGTCTTCGATATCATGCTCTCCATCCATTAAAACTTCTGGCTCGACTATAGGAACCATGTTCGCTTCTTGAACCAATGAAGCATATCTTGCTAAAGCATGAGCATTAGATTTAATACATTGAATTGATGGTTTGTTTTTATTTATAGAGTAAACAGCTCTCCATTTAGTAAATCTTGCCCCAAGATCATAATATTCTTTCAGCCTTTCTCTTAAACCGTCTAAACCTTCAGTAACTTTTTCATCATGTGATCCAGACAATTTTTTTGCTCCTTTATCAACTTTAATTCCGGGTATAGAGTTATTTTTTGAAATAAGTTCTGGAATTGATATTCCACTACTGCTTTTTTGCCTTATAGTTTCATCAAATAAAATTACACCTCCAATATAATCTTTCATTGCGGGGGACGAAAATAAAGTTTCCCTAAAATGTAATCTATTTTGTTCGTTAGAATCAACGCCAACGCTTTTTAATCTTTTTTCCATTGTTCCCGTGCTCTCGTCGGCAGCCAAAATTCCTTTGCCTTTTGCGCACATTCTTTTAGCTATTTCTTCTATGTTCATAATTATTTAATCATTTTAGTACTTCTATACCAGGTAAGCTTTTTCCTTCAAGAAATTCTAAAAAGGCACCACCTGCTGTTGATAAGTGTGTAAATTTTAATTTTGGTGAATATAAATTTATTGCTGAAATTGTGTCTCCACCACCTATAATTGATAGCAATAAATTATTTGAAGTATTTTCTGAAATTTTTTTTGCAATTGAGGTTGTTCCGTTTGAGAAATTTTTATTTTCAAAATATCCAGCTGGGCCGTTCCACAGTACTGTTTTGGAATTATCAATAATTGAACTTATAGTATTAATAGTTTTAGGCCCAATATCCAGGATGATGTCATCATCTGAAATGTCGCTTAAATTTTTAAAAGTAAAATCGCCATCAATTTCTTTTCCAACTGAGCAATCTTCTGGAATTATGATTCTACATTTATGTCTTGAAGATTTTTGATCTATATCTTTAATTATTTTTTCAGACCCATTCTCAACCAAAGATTTACCAATTTTGTTTCCTTTAAATGCTAAAAAATTGTTAGCCATTGCTCCAGTTATGACTAGATTATCAACTTTTTCTATTAAGGAATTAATAATACCTATTTTTGTGGAAACTTTTGAACCTCCAACAATACACGTTACCGGGCTTTTTTTATTTCTTAGTACCATATTAATTGCGTTTAACTCTTTGTTTAATAAAGGCCCCCCATAACACTCTTTTAAAAAATTCGTAATTTTATGAATAGAGGCCTGTTTTCTATGTGAAGAAGAAAAGGCGTCATTGATATAAATTTCCCCTAAAGAGGATAATATTTTGGCAAATTTATCATCATTTTTCTCCTCTCCTTCATTAAATCTTATATTTTCAAATAAAATAATTTCAGCATCTTTAATTAAAGAAATTTTCTTTTTTGTTTCTATGTCAATTTTATCTGTGTAGAAATAAATTTTATTAGTTATTTTATTGTTGAGATAATTAAAAATTGGGAGCAAAGAAAACTTTTTTTCATTATTATTTTTTGGCCGTCCTAAATGAGAAAAAATTATTACTTTAGCTTTTTTTTGTAATAGTTTTTTAATTAAGGGAATAGTTAGATCTATTCTTGAAGCATCTTGTATTTTACCATTAATTATTGGCACATTAAAATCTAAGCGCAATAAAACCGTTTTTTTTGCAATCAAAACTTTATCACTAAAATATTTTACCTCTGACATAACCTTAAAAGAATTTTTACTTTCTTAATTTTTCTTGAATTAACGACACAATTTTATGAGAAGTTAAATTCATTTTTTCGAAAATGCTTTTATATGGTGCACTCTTACCAAATTTATCAATTCCTAATGCAAGATCATTTTTTTTTAAATATTTATACCAACCACCTACACTTCCGGCCTCAATTGATACTATTAAATTATTAGGTTCTAAAATTTTTTCTTTATAACTGCCTGGCTGTGAGTCAAATAATTCCTGACACGGCATCGAAATAACTTTAGACTCAACATTTAAAATTTTAAGTTCATCTTGAACCAATAAAGCTAAATCTAATTCTGATCCTGATGCAATAATAGTTACTTGGTTATCATGAGAAGTTATCTTAACCTCATAAGCTCCTTTTGAACATTTATTAATTTTATCAGGTATTTGACTTATATAATTTAATTTTTGTCTGGATAAAATGATAGCACTGGGACCTTTTTCATTATTGAGTGCTTCCTCCCAACATTCTAATGTTTCATTAATGTCTGCAGGTCGGAAAACTTTAAGATTAGGTATTGATCTTAATCCAGTAAGTTGCTCTACAGGTTGATGTGTCGGCCCATCTTCACCTAATCCAATAGAATCGTGAGAAAAAATATATATTACTCTTAATCCCATTAAAGCTGATAATCTTATTGCTGGTTTACAATAATCCGAAAATATTAAAAATGTACCTCCATATGGAATTAAGTTATGATATAGAGCTAATCCGTTCATGACAGCCGCCATGCCGTGCTCTCTAACACCATAATGTAAGTAATTTCCTTTAAAGTTTTTTGAATTTATGACAACTGAATTATTAGTTTTGGTATTATTTGAACCACTTAAGTCAGCGGATCCTCCAATTAAATTTGGTAAAAGGTTATTTATACTTTCAATAGCTTTCATTGAACATTGCCTAGTAGCTAAGTTAGGTTTTTCAATAAAATATTTTTTCTTTTCAGAAAAAATTAATTCTTTTAAATCATCTTTATAAATTTTATTATTTAATTTATTGAATTCATCTTTTATATCCTTTTTAGAATTATTTAAATTGTCTAGCCAATTCTTTTCGATTTGAATACCTTTCGCCCCAATTTCCCTCCAAGCATCAAGTATTTTTTTAGGAATTTCAAATGGAGAATAATTCCATCTTAATTTTTTTCTCACTAATTTTATCTCGTCTTCTCCAAGTGGAGATCCATGGGATGAAGATTTACCAGCCTTATTTGGTGAACCGAAACCTATTGTGGTTTTACAAGAAATTAATGTTGGCTTTGTTGATTTTTGAGCACTTTTAATAGCTTTATCAATTTGTTTTTCATTATGACCATTAATTTCAGTAAAACCCCAACCATACGACTCAAACCTTTTTTTATAATTGTCTGAAACACTCAAAGATGTAGAACCATCAATTGATATTTTATTATTATCAAAAAACACAATTAAATTTTTTAATTTAAGATGCCCTGCTAAGCTCATTGCCTCATGACTTATGCCCTCCATAAGATCACCATCACTTGCTATAACATATGTTTTATTATTAATTATTTTATTACCTAAACGTTTTTTATAAATTTCTTCAGCAATAGCCAAACCAACCGAATTAGCTAGTCCTTGCCCTAATGGTCCAGTTGTAGTTTCTATTCCTGAGTCTGCAACGTACTCTGGGTGTCCGGCACAAATTGAGTCTAGTTGTCTAAAATTTTTTAAATCATCTAATTTTATTTTCTGGTAACCTGTCAAATATAATAACGAATATAAAAGCATTGATCCGTGACCAGCCGATAAAATAAATCTATCTCTATTAATCCAAGATGGATTTTTTGGATTAAACCTCAGGTGGTATTTAAATAGCACAGTAGCTACATCTGCCATTCCCATGGGCATTCCAGGATGACCGGAATTAGCTTTTTGCACAGCGTCAATAGATAAAAATCTTATTGCGTTTGATAGTTCGGTAAATTTTATTTTCACTTTTATTTTACGTATATAGACTTAAAGTAAGTATATCAATAATATGGTATAATATTTTAATGAATAATTTTGAAAAAAAAGAAATTAATTTAAATCAGTTAATTGATAAACTAAGCAATATTAAACTAAGTTATTCACACTCCGATGAAAAAAGTTTGACTTTAGCTAAAGAGCAAAAAGCTCTAAAAAATGAAAAAATAGAACTCGAAAGAAAAAACCAAGAATTATTAAGAGAACACAAATATTTAAGTAAAAAAATTGAGGATTTAAAAAAAGAAATGAAAAATAAATCAGACTTAGAAGAGAGATTTGATAAAGAAATTAGTGATTTAAATCAAGAGACCCAAAGCCTGGTTGATGAAATAGAAAAATGGCAAATGTAAATATAAAGTTTAATGGTAAGGATTATTTACTGTCCTGTGATGACGGGCAAGAAGAGTCGCTAAAAAAACTTACGTCAATTTTGGATAGCAAATATTCTGAACTTAAAAGCAAACTAGGTAATATTGGAGAAAATAAACTGTTGCTAATAACCTCAATTAAACTAATTGATGAGCATTTTGATTTAAAACAACGTATTTCAAGTCAAAAAATAAAATTGGATGAACTTTCTCATAAATTTAAAGAATTAAAGTCATTAGCAATTGAATATAAAGATAAAAAAGACATCGAGATTAAAAGTTTAAATGAAGAAATTAAAAAAATAAAAGAAGATATAGATAAAACAAATTATATGTATGAAAGCATGCTAGATAAAACAACCCAATCTTTAGAAAAAATATTAAAGAATGCTGAATCTTCTTCGAAAATTCAGTAATGTACCAAAAAAATAAACTAAGAAAAAAATTTTTAAAAATTAGAAAAGAAAAATATTTCGATATAACTGCCAGATCATTGGATATTTTAGTTACTTACTTAAACAAAAAATATAAATCAAAGAAGTTGATTTTGTCTTTATATTATCCTTCAAACTTCGAATTCAATATTTTAAAAATATTTGAAAATAGAAGATTTAAAAATTTTATTACTCTTTTACCTTATGTTAGAAAAAATTATATTATGGAATTTTATAAGTGGGATCCAAAAGATATTTTGACTGTTAACAAATTTGGAATGCTTCAGCCAATGAAAAATAAAAAACGTTTTTTTCCGAATGTAATTCTTTTACCTTTGCTTGCATTTGATAAATATAAAAATAGACTAGGTTATGGGAAAGGTTATTATGATAGGTATTTAAGTAGATTTATTAAAATAAACAAAAAAATAGAAACTATCGGAATTGCATTTGCATTTCAAAAGCACAAAAAACTACCATTTGCGTCTCACGATATCAAATTGGATAAAATTTTTACTGAAAAAGGTTTTTTAAAATGAAAATATTAATTCTTGGAGACATATGTGGTGATGCAGGAATCCTAGCAGTAAAAAAAAATTTAAAACAAATTGTAAAAAAAAGAAATATTAATTTTACGATTGTTAATGGTGAAAATGCTGCGAAAAACGGAAAAGGAATTACCAAACAAAATGTAAAGGATCTTTTTGAAGCTGGAGTAAATGTTATTACCTCAGGCAATCATATTTGGGATCAGAAAGAGATAATAGAATTAATAAATATTGAAAAAAGAATTTTGAGACCAGAAAATTTATTAGATGGTCAACCAGGAAATGGTTATGGTATTTTTGAAATACAAAATAAAAAAATTGCAGTAATAAATTTAATTGGAAATGTTTTTATGAAAAAAAGCCAAGATTTATTCTCATCAGCTGAGAAAGTAGTTAGTAAAGTAAAATTAAAAAAAGATGTAGATTTTATTATAATAGATATTCATGCTGAAATCACAAGTGAGAAGATGGCTATCGGTCATTTTTTAGATGGCAAGGTTACGACAGTTGTCGGTACACACACTCATGTTCCAACATCAGATACTAAAATTTTAGAAAAAGGTACTGCTTATCAAACCGATTTAGGAATGTGTGGAGATTATAATTCAGTCATTGGCATGAATAAAGAAAATTCTTTAAAAAAATTTCTTAAAGATCCATCTGCAATTTCACATTTCCCTTCCACTGGTGAAGCAAGTTTATGCGGTGTAATAGTTGAAGCAAACGAAGAGACAGGACTTGCAAAAAGTATAAGCCAAATTATTTTAGGCGGTGATTTAAAACAAAAATTTTAATTATGGCTGGACATTCTCACTGGGCTGGTATTAAACACAAAAAAGGTCGACAAGATAAAGTAAGGTCTAAACTATTTTCAAAATTATCGAGAGAAATCACAGTCGCGGCTAAACTTGGAGCAAAAGATCCTGCTGCTAATCCAAGGCTAAGATCTGCAATACAAAATGCTAAACAATCGAATATGCCTAAAGAAAATATCGCTCGGGCAATAAATAAATCAGAAATTAATTCAGGAGGAGATTTTGAGAGTTTAAGATATGAAGGATACGGAGCTTTTAATACTGCTTTAATAATTGAGACATTGACAGACAATAAGAATAGGACATCCTCATTAATCAGAACAATTTTGCAAAAAAATGGGGGTAACTTAGGAGAGAGTGGTTCCACCTCACATCTTTTTCATAACTGCGGTATAATACAAATTTCAGTTAACAATATAGAGTCTGAGAAAATACTTGAAATTGCTATTAATTCTGGAGCAAAAGACTGTAACTCATATGATGAATACCACGAAATTATATGTGAAATGAAAGACTTCTATAAAGTTAAAAACTCAATAGAAGAAAAAATAAGTAATTTTCTATTCTCTGGTATACAGTGGAAGCCATATAGCTATCTTAAGCTTTCAGAGGAACAGAAAAAAAAAGTTTTAATTATGTTGGATTCATTGGATGATATTGATGATATTCAGAATATATTTATTAATTGTAAATTTTGAAAAACTAAAATTATGAGAATATTTGGTATAGATCCTGGTTTGAGCGGCGCTATAGCAATTTTAGACAATAAAGAAGTTATAGATATTATTGAATTACCCGTAATGGCAGAAGGAAAAAAAAATAAAAGACAACTTAATAGTGCTCATTTATCACAATACATGAAAAAAAATATAATAGATATAAATGATACAGTGGTAGTAGTTGAACAAGTTAATGCAATGCCAGGGCAAGGAGTTACCAGCATGTTTAATTTTGGTCAAACATTTGGAGCTATAAAGGGCGTAAGTGCAGCTCTAAAGCTTCCAATATATTTTGTAAGACCATCGAAATGGAAAAAATACTTTGATTTAATAAGATCTTCAAAAGACGCTAGTAGAACTAAAGCTATTGAAATGTACCCTTCATTAGCTGAGCAACTTTCAAAAAAAAAGGACGTAAATAAGTCTGATGCTATTTTAATTGCCCGATTTTTTAGCGAAACTGGTATTAAAGACTAAAATAAATAAAGAGAATAATAAAGGTTATTAGTCAAATTCATGACACATTCTAAAAGTAAGCAATTGAAATGGAACAAGAAATTGCTTCTCAAGTAGTAGGGTTAGGTGGCAGCACAGATTTCTCTTTATGGAGTCTCTTTGTGCGTGCAGATTTTGTTGTTAAATCTGTAATTTTAATTTTGATTGCAGCTTCCATATATTCTTGGGCTTTAATATTCGATAAATATAGGCTGTTTAAAAAGATTAACAAATCTGTTTTAGACTTTGAAAACAAATTTTGGAAAGCAAAATCGGCTGAAAGTTTTGATAACGCTCTACCTGCCAAATCAGATGATCCAGCAATAGTTATTTTTAGATCAGCTATGGTTGAATTAAAAAAAACTAGATCGAAATCCTCAGCTGTTCAACTTGCAAGAGTTGAGAGAGTCTTGGAAATTAATACTGATAATCAAATTAAAATAATTGAAAAAAATTTTAGTTTTCTTGCAACAGTCGGTGCTACCGCTCCTTTTATCGGACTGTTTGGAACAGTATGGGGTATTATGAACTCTTTTCAATCAATCGCTATTTCAAGAAACACTAGTTTAGCAATAGTTGCTCCTGGAATAGCAGAGGCATTATTTGCGACTGCACTAGGTCTTCTCGCTGCCATTCCAGCAGTAATTGCATACAATAAATTTAATAGTGATATGAAAAGATATCTCTCTCGCATAGACAACTTTTGTAAAAGATTTCTTTCAATAATCTAAAAATATGGGATCAAATTTCAAACACTCAAAGAATGAACCAATGAGTGAGATTAACGTCACACCTTTCGTAGACGTCATGTTGGTGTTGTTAATCATCTTTATGGTTACCGCTCCTCTTTTAACAGTTGGAGTACAAGTTGATCTTCCAGAGTCGGCGGCGGATTCTTTACCAGATGATCAAGAGCCATTAACAATATCCATTAATTCTAAAGGAGAAGTTTTCATTCAAGAACATAAAGTTAATTATAATAAAATAGTACCAAAATTGTTAGCAATTGCTAAAAATAGAACTGATACAAGAATTTATGTTAGAGGAGACAAAACAATTAATTATGGTCGAGTCCTTGAAGTAATGGGAACATTATCAGGTGCAGGATTTTCAAAAGTAGCTTTAATATCTGAACCTTACAAAAATTAAATGATCTATGACAAAAAGTTTATTCTTATCTATTTCCTTTCACGTTATAATGATCCTTTTAACAGCTTTATCCCTTCCTTTTATGAAAAGGGAGCCTATATCATTACCACCTATTGTTTCAGTAGAGCTTATACAAATAAGCGATAAAACAAATATTCCTTTTGCGCCTAAGGCAAGAAAAATTATAGATAAGGTTAAAGAAGAAGAAAAAAGAGTTGTATCAGAACAAGCTCCCCCTGCTGCTAAGGCTAAAGAAAAACCTGACAGGATTCCTTTACCTAATGAAAAAAAGGAGAAAAAAAAAATAATTAAAAAAAAACAAAACCCCGAGGAAATAAAACCTGAAATAAGACAATCTTCTGAGTTTGAAAAAAAAGAAATTATAGACACTAATGAAATAGCCGCGTTAATTGATAAAGCTAAAGAAGAATTGGCAGTTGAGGAGAAAAAGGCGAACAATAAATTGACACAAAGTAATGTAAAAAATACGTTTGCCACTGGCTTAACTTTGTCTGAAGAGGATGCTTTAAGAGCTCAAATTTTTGGATGTTGGAGTGTACCCCTTGGTCTTCCATATGACGAAGATTTGCTTGTAAGATTAAAACTAGAATTAAAAAAGGACGGTACTATTTTGAAATCTGAAATTATTGATCACCAAAGAATGAATATGCCAGGACAAAAGTTCTATAAAATACTTGCCGAGAGTGCTTTAAGAGCAGTTAGATTATGTCAACCTCTAAAGGTTCCTCCAACTGGTTATGAAAAATGGAAGAATATACAGCTTAATTTTGATCCAACAGAGATGTTGAAAGGATAAAATAAATGAAAAAATTATTTTTTACTTTTTTGTATTATATTTTTATTAATTCAAGTTGTCTTGCTTTAATAAAAGTTGACATAACTAGAGGAAACCTAGACCCTTTGCCAATAGCTGTATCTCCGTTACACGTTGATAAAAATTCTGAAAAAATTAAAAATATTAAAATTAAAGATCTAGGATCAAACATATCATCTATTATTGAGAAAAATTTCAAATCTACGGGTTTATTTAACCCTTTAAAAAAAGAAGCTTTTGTTCAAAAACCAGATATCGCTCATCTTAAACCCAGATTTGAAGACTGGAGATTAATAAAAGCTCAGGCTCTTGTAACTGGAAAATTGTCAGTAAAAGAAAATAAGCTAAAAGTTGAATTTAGACTTTGGGATCTAACAGCCTCAAAAGAAATGGTTGCGCTCGCTTTTACAACAACACCTTCAAATTGGAGAAGAGTGGCACATATTATTTCAGATAAAATTTATGAGAGATTAACTGGTGAAAACGGTTATTTTGATACAAGAATAATTTATGTTTCTGAAACTGGTCCAAAAAATCAAAGGGTCAAAAAATTAGCAATCATGGATCAAGATGGCGCAAATACAAAGTATTTAACTCTAGGAAATGAATTAGTTTTAACACCGAGATTTAGCCCTAGCAATCAAATGGTAACTTATCTCTCGTATTTTAGAAATTTACCCCGTGTTTATCTTTTAGATATCGAAACTGGAAAACAAGAAGTTGTAGGAAATTTTCCAGGAATGACTTTTGCTCCTAGATTTTCACCAGATGGAAAAAAAATTATTATGAGTTTTGCAAAGGATGGAAATTCAGATATTTTTACTATGGATTTAAATACTAGATTAGTTGAGAGGATTACTGAACATTCATCGATTGATACATCGCCGTCTTATTCTCCAGATGGAAAATTTATTTGCTTTAATTCAGATCGAAGTGGATTACAACAAATTTACGTCATGAAAAGTGATGGGAGCAATGTAAAAAGAATAACTTTTGGAGATGGAATTTATGGAACTCCAGTTTGGTCTCCTCGAGGAGATTTAATTGCTTTCACAAAAGTTAGAAAAGGAAGATTTTACATTGGAGTAATGAGATCTGACGGGAGCGGTGAAAGACTTTTAACTGAAAATTTTTACCAAGAAGCTCCCTCATGGTCACCAAACGGAAGAGTTTTAGTATTTTATAGAGAGACAAAATCTGGATCTCAAGGAAAGGGTTTTAGTGCTAAATTGTGGTCAATCGATATTACAGGATATAACGAGAGAAAAATACAGACCGAAACAGATGCTTCTGACCCATCTTGGTCTTCATTGCTTTCAAAGTGAGGTATTTATTGTGTAATTTACACTTGAATAATGTAGGATAATTTGAAATATTGCTAACAATAACTTAGGGGATACTATGAATTTTAAAACAAATTTGAGAAACATATTTATAATTCTTTTTGCTACACTTGCATTAAGCGCTTGTTCAACTGCAAAAAAATCCGATGTATCAGGAGACGTATACACTGGAAATGATACTGTTGAATATTTAGCAAGCGGTGTGAAAGATAGAGTATTTTTTGCTACAAATAAATCATCACTAACTTCAGCTTCAAGAGAGACATTGAGAAAACAAGCTACGTTCTTAAGAAAAAATAAGAAACTTAATGTAACGGTCGAAGGTCACGCTGATGAAAGAGGAACTAGAGAGTATAACTTAGCTTTAGGAGAAAGAAGAGCTAATGCGGTCAAAGACTATCTAATGACATATGGAATTTCAGGCAAAAGGATTTCAGTTATAAGCTATGGAAAAGAGAGACCTGTTAATTCAGAATCATCTACTTTAGCTTGGTCCCAAAACAGAAGATCTGTCACAGTTAAAGTTAAATAATTAAATATTTTAGTATTTTAAAAGGCCCTTTGTATATGCAAAGGGTCTTTTTTTTGCCATTTTGTAGAATTATTAAAAAGCATGAATTTAATAAAAAATAAATTATTAATTATCACATACTTATTTTGCTTATTATTTTCAAATATAAGCAATTCTTTTTCCGATGAAAAAGTAAATGCAATTATCGATCAACTTCAATTGATTTCACAAGATTTAAAAACACTAGAAAAGGCATTTTATAAAAAGTCGGACATAATAGATAAAACAAGTTCATTATCTGGCGGTTTAAATGAAGATGTTATGACCAAGCATCTATTGCGTTTAAATGAAATCGAGGAACAATTTAGGGATTTAACAAATAAATTTGAAGAAATAAATTTTAAGATGGATAAACTTTCTTCGAGGGTTACAAAAATTCAATCAGATACACAGCTAAGATTTTCTGATTTAGAAACTTTAAATCCAGACCAGATAAATAAAAAAAAAGATAAGAATAAAAAAGCCAATTTACCAGGAACAAGCAAGCCACAAGACTTCGGAGCTAACCCAGGATATTCTACAAAAGATTTACCCGACCAACAAGAAACTACTTCTGTAGGAACAACAGCTTCGGTAATAACCTCAGACACATCAAGAGCCGAGTCACTTCTGCCAAATAAACCTCCTAAAGAACAATATGATTTCGCAATAAGTTTTATGAAAGTTGGAGATTATGAAACGGCAGAGTTTGCTCTAAAAGAATTCATTGAGAAAAATACAGAGCATGATTTAGCTGGAAATGCGCAATATTGGTACGGCGAAACTTTCAGAATAAGACAGTTATATTCAGATGCTGCAACTGCATATTTGGATGGATATCAAAATTATCCTAAAAGTGAAAAGGCACCAGATAATTTATTAAAATTAGGCATTACCATGGTTCAACTTGGAGAGAAAGAACAGGGTTGCACAATGATTACAGGTATTAAAAAACAATATCCAAAAGCAAGCAAGTCTGTGTTACAAAAAGCTCAGTATGAGCAAAAAAAATTCAATTGTTCTAAATCATAAAAATTGTTTCGACAATTCTAAAAGAATTTTAAAAATTTATATTGACTTTAAAAATAAGTTAAAAAAAATAAAATCCAAAAATTTTTTAGTATCAGTCTCTGGTGGATCAGATAGCTTAGCATTAGCAGCGTTATGTAAGGTTTATAGTATTGAAAATAAAAAAACTTTTTTTATGTATGCTCATATTGACCATGGTTTAAGAAAATCATCTGATAAAGAAGCCGTGAAAGTTAAGAAAATTTTGAGAAAACAAAAACTAAATTTAAAAATTCTTAAAAATAAAAGTAAAATTTTTCAAAATTTACAACATAATGCTAGAAAGATAAGATATAATCTGTTGAACAAATTGTGTGAAAAAAATAAACTTTCATACATTGTTACAGGGCATCATAAAAACGATCAGATTGAAAATTTCTTTATTAGGCTTTCTCGGGGCAGTGGGATACAAGGACTATCCTCTATGAATACTATTACAGTATTAAATAAAAAAACTAAAATTTTAAGACCTTTGTTAGATGTCGAAAAAAGTGAATTGAAATATTTGTCAAAAAAAATTTTTGGTTCATACATTAAAGACCCAAGTAACAATAATGATAAATTTCTCAGAATAAAGGTAAGAAAGTTACTGCCGCTTATGGAAAAGTATGGAATTAAAAAACAACTCATTTATAAGTCTATTAAAAACTTGCAATCCTCAAGCCGAACAATAAATTTTTACTTTTTAAATATCTATGACAGAATTGTAAGGAAAGAAAAAAGAAGATTTACAATAAAATCTGAACAATTTTTTACTCTGGGTCAGGAATTTAAACTTAAAATCTTAGGTTTAATTATTCAAAAACTTAATTTAAAAGACTATCCTCCTAGATCTAAAAAACTACTCTATGCAATCAAAATTTTTGACTCGGGTAAAATCAAAAGATATTCATTGGGAGGATGTCTCATAAGACTTCAAAAATCATTAATAATTATTGAAAAAGAGGTGGAAAAGTAAGAATCTGTTTTAAAATGGATATTTTGCCTTATTTACATCTATGTTTTTAATAAAATATACTTGTTAAATATAAAAAAATACTTATTTAGATATTATGAATTTAAAAAACTTATTGATGTGGGCAATAATTATATTTTTGTCTGTCGGCCTGTTTAATCTATTTAACGATCCCGAAAAAATTAAAGCTGAAAATAACCAAATAGCTTTTTCTAAATTTTTGAGTGAAGTTGATGAAGGTAGAGTAGTAGAAGTAGATATTCAAGGTAACAATATAAGTGGGATTTTAGCGGACGGAAGTAATTTTAAAACTTTTTCACCTAACTATCCAAACCTTGTAGAAAAACTTTCCGAAAAAGGGGTCAATATTACTGCGACACCAAAAGAGGATAAAATGCCTTCTTTATTAGGAATACTATTATCATGGTTTCCAATGTTGCTTTTAATAGGTGTATGGATTTTTTTCATGAGACAAATGCAAGGTGGAAAAGGTGGAGCGATGGGATTTGGAAGGTCGAAAGCCAAACTTTTAAACGAAGCTACTGGCAAAGTAACATTTAACGATGTAGCAGGTGTTGAAGAAGCAAAAGAGGAAGTAGAAGAAATTGTCGAATTTTTAAGAGATCCTAAAAAATTTAGCAGGCTCGGTGGAAAAATTCCTAAAGGAGCATTACTTATTGGTCCTCCAGGTACGGGCAAAACATTATTAGCCAAAGCGATTGCTGGAGAGGCAAACGTGCCTTTTTTTTCCATATCAGGGTCTGACTTTGTTGAAATGTTTGTAGGTGTTGGAGCGTCAAGAGTGAGAGACATGTTTGAACAGGGTAAAAAAAATTCTCCTTGTATAATATTTATAGACGAAATCGATGCAGTCGGAAGAAGCAGAGGCGCAGGTTTAGGTGGTGGAAACGATGAGAGAGAACAAACGTTAAATCAGCTACTTGTTGAGATGGACGGGTTTGATACAAATGAAGGTATAATTTTAATAGCAGCTACCAACAGGCCGGATGTTTTAGATCCAGCTCTCTTAAGACCCGGAAGATTTGACAGACAAGTAGTTGTAGGTAACCCTGATATAATTGGAAGAGAAGCTATATTAAAGGTTCATATTAAGAAAATAAATACAGGACCAGATGTAAAATTAAGAACAATCGCAAGAGGAACGCCTGGCTTTTCTGGAGCTGATTTAGCAAATTTAGTTAACGAGTCAGCTTTATTAGCAGCTAGAAAAAATAAAAGGGTAGTTACAATGTCTGATGTTGAAGAAGCCAAAGATAAAGTAATGATGGGAGCTGAAAGAAGATCAATGGTAATGAGTGAAGATGAGAAAAAGCTAACAGCGTATCACGAAGGCGGTCACGCAATCGTTGCTCTTAATGAAGAAGCATCTGATCCAATTCACAAAGCAACTATAATTCCTAGAGGAAGAGCTTTAGGAATGGTTATGAGACTTCCTGAAAGAGACCAACTCTCTGTTACAAGAGAAAAAATGCACTCTGATATTGCAGTAGCGATGGGAGGTAGAATTGCTGAGGAGATTATATTTGGACATGATAAAGTTACTTCTGGCGCGTCATCAGATATTGATATGGTTACAAAAATGGCAAAAAATATGGTGACGAAATATGGAATGAGTAAGGAGCTAGGGACAATAGCATATGGGGAAAATGAAGAAGAGGTATTTTTAGGAAGATCAGTGACTAAACAACAAAATATGTCTGAAGAAACAGCTAAAAAAGTGGACTCTGAAGTTAAAAAAATTGTTGATAAAGGTTATGAAAGAGCAAGAAAAATTCTTACTGAGAAAATTGATGATTTACATAAAATAGCTAAAGCTTTACTGGTTTATGAAACTTTATCTGGTGATGAAATTAGAGACTTAATTTTAAAAGATAAAAAACCGACTAGATCATTTGAAAACGATCTAAAAGAAGATGCTAAAGAAACTTCCGCATTAGGAACAATAGGTTTAAAACCCAAGCCAGTAGTTTAATTAATGATAAAATATTACACTAGAGCGTGTAATTTCAAATACGGTTCAATAGCTAGAAAATTAATAAAAAAAAAAAACAGCCTTACCCCTTTGTGGTAATAAAGATATAGCTTTTAATGAAATCGAAGTTATTTCAAGAAAAAAAAATAAGATATCATCTAAAATAATCAATTACAAAAACTTAAACCGCCTAAATCAAAAGCTTAAAAAAAAAGTTTTAAAAGATTTAAAAAATATAAGTTCAAAAAGAAAAAATTTTCTTAAATATATTAATTTTTCAACCCCCTCAATAATGGGCGTTTTAAATTTAACACCTGACAGTTTTTCTGATGGAGGAAAGTTTAATAGAGGTGATAAATCTTTTAAACGTATTTCAAACATGATCCAATCAGGGGCGAGTATAATTGATGTAGGAGGCGAGTCCACCAGGCCAGGTTCAAAAACTATAAACCCTGAAATTGAGTGGAAAAGAATAAAAGATGTAATCGTAAAATTTAAAAAAAAATTTAAAAAAACTTGCCTATCAATTGATACTAGAAAATCAGATGTGATGATTAGAAGTATAAAAAATGGTGCAGACTTGATAAATGATGTATCAGGATTCAAATACGATGAAATTTCACTTTCAAGATTGAAAAAACACAATATTTCAAAAGTTATTCATCATATGCAAGGGACTCCTAAAGATATGCAGAATAATCCAAAATATAAAAATGTTTTGTTAGATATTTATGATTTTTTTGAAAAAAATATTAATGAAAAATTAGAAAACAAGAAAATAATTTTAGACCCAGGTATTGGTTTTGGTAAAAATTTGAAACATAATTTGACTTTAATTTCTAAAATATCTTTGTTTCATAGTCTTGGT